>Ga0256840_1000104_pt1 | contig 72556 bp, 75 predicted proteins | sample 355202metaG_FD_185969 | JGI IMG/M metagenome (GOLD analysis project Ga0256840, IMG submission 185969) | Hydrothermal vent microbial communities from Mid Atlantic Ridge, Atlantic Ocean - 355-202 | ecosystem: Environmental > Aquatic > Marine > Hydrothermal vents | place: Atlantic Ocean: Mid... | reverse complement strand
CTCCAACGCCGAGGGGATACCAAGGATCCATTATGCAGTCGTGCCCCAAGCATACGTTGATTCCCTCCCTCATCAACTCCTTTATCCTCGTAAGTCCTCTCCTCTTCGGATAGTTGTCGAATCTCCCCTGTAAGTGGATGTTTATCAGCGGATTCGCAACTATCGTTATTCCCGCCCTCTTCAATATCTTCATAAGCTTGAAGGCGTATGCGTTGTCGTAGCTGTGCATGGCGGTGCAGTGTCCGGCTACAACCCTCCACTGGTAATCGTTTCTGATAGTTTCCTTCGCAACGACTTCCAAGAACCTCGAATTCGGATCGTCCGTCTCGTCAACATGCCCATCAATATCTCTGTCGTATTTCTTGGCTATTTCGAACGCTATCTCAACGGATTTGACTCCATCCTCTCTCGTAAGCTCGTTGTGTGGTATCATTCCCACGCAGTCCGCTCCGATTTCCATCGCCTTCTCGAGCAACTCCAAGTTATCTCTCTCCGTAAGAATCCCGTCCTGAGGAAAAGCCGTAACCTGTATGTCCATGATCTCTTTGAACATTTCCTTCGCCTTAACCAAACCTTTGACTGTCGTGAGCGTTTTCTCCGTCGTATCCGCGTGGGTTCTGAGGTAGAGGGTTCCGTAGCAGACCATCCACTTAACGGCCTTCTCCACCCTTTTAAGCATCTCCTCCTCGTTCAACAGCTTTCTCTTGTATTCGGCCCATATCTCTATTCCCTCAAGCAAAGTTCCGCTTTCGTTGAATCTCGGTTTGCCCAAAGTAAGAACTCCGTCCAGATGGAAGTGCATGTTGGCGAAAGCCGGAACGACCAACTTACCTTTGGCATCTATCTCCTCCTCCCCTTTCTCCGCGATTTCCTTCTCTATCCTTACGATCTTTCCGTTCTCCACGCCTATGTCGTAAACTCCGTCCATTCCCCTTATTCTGGCATTTCTAACGATCAGATACATAGAATTTTAAAAGCAGTTGAATAGAAATAAATAAGCGATTGTGAGGTAATATTAATTATTCACAAATTTTATCAAAATAATTTTTATTACCGAATATTATATTGGATTCTCTCATTTGGGGGTGGCTAAATGGAGGGGTTGGAGGAGCTTTTACCAGTAAAACCGAAAGAGAAGATTATGGATACACTTTCTTATACAATGATGATTCTATCAATGACAGTAACCACATCGATATTCTTTCTTGGTTGGCTTTCAAAAATACTTGGACTCTCTTTAATTGAAACAATAGTAGCTGCATTCATAGGTAACAGTGTGGTAGCACTAATAATGTACTTAAACGGAGTAGTTGGTATAAAATACGGAATTCCATTCCCTATCCAATTGGGGTACACATTCGGATACAAAGGATCAATAATACCACTCATAATAAGAGTTGTAATTTCTATATTTTGGTATGGAGTGGGGGGATTCATAGCGGCGTGGGCGATAACGGAGATGGCAATGCTCGTTGCCGGAATTCCGGTGAAAGTTATCCTATCCGAGGGATTGAAATATACTCCTATAACTTTCGTTCTCTATCTGGCCTTCGTGTGGTTCGTCGGATATAGGAAGATTCAGGGCATAAAGTGGCTCGACAACATAGCCGGACCGTTGTTGTTGGCCTTCTTCCTCTGGTTCGTCTGGTATTTGGGAACTCTGAAGGGATTGCCCGGAAGCTGGGAGCAGGTTTACGGTGGAAAGGGAGTCGGTTGGCTGAGTCAGAACTTCTTTTTGATGGTCGCAGTCCAGACTGCTTGGTGGGGAACCATAGCTTTGAACGTATCCGACATATGCAGGTATTGCAAGAGCGAGAAAGCGTTAATAGTAGGACACATATTCGGCCTCGTGATTCCTCAAGTTGTTGGAACATACCTCGGTTACGTCGCGACGACGCTGACCGGAGGAGTTCACAGTCCCATAGACATAATAGCAAAGTACACACCTACTCCTCTGCTCGGAATCTTAGGCCTCGTATTCGCAACTCTTGCAACGGGAAGCACGAACGTTACCGGCGACATTCCCGCGGCTACTAATGGAATAATCAGGATAGCGAAGATTTCGTGGACTAAGGCCTTGACGATAGCCACATTTCTCGCGTGGCTCGTGATAGGTCCTTACGCGATATTCTGCTGGAAGAAGGCGATGGACGTCGCCAACTACCTACTAGACTTTAATTGGTATTACTCGATGTGGCTTGGGCCGATAGCGGGAGTTATGGTAGTTGATTACTGGATCCTTAGAAAGGGCAGGATAATATTGGACGAGCTCTACAATCCGAACGGGATATACAGCTACTCGAACGGAATAAATTGGGTGGGGCTCGGATCTTTTATAGCCGGAATATTGGGAGAATACGTCATCAGCGCAATTCAAGGAAAAATTAGTTGGTATGCGTTCGTTCCCGTCCCCGGAATAGAGCTCGCTTGGTATTACGGATTCATAATATCCGCGATAGCAATGCTAATAGCCGGAAATATGGCGAAGGAGTACGTTCTACCAGAAACATCTCTAAAGTGGGGCCGCCGAGATTTGAACTCGGGTCTCCGGCACCCCAAGCCGGGAGGATAACCAGGCTACCCTACGGCCCCTTAGCAAAATTCAAACTTCTCGAAATTTAAAAACTTTGCTTATCTCCTCGCTAAAGCACTTTGGCAGAATTAAGCTTACAACCTTAAACTTTCCAAGTTTTTTTACGATGTAAATATATTTTTCATCTGAAAAATATGAGTAAAAGTTTTTCCAAGAGTGAAGAGCGTTGTTTATGTAAATACCTCTATACGTAATTCTGTAAGTTTTTGGTTCCAAGATAGAGATTATAGAAGGTAAAAGGATAATTACTGGGTAAACAAGCCAAAAAATTGCTAAGTATATACACTCGTTCCAGTAGTATTTAGCCAAGGATATTGCTATTGCCAGCAATAGTATCCAAAATACAGATGAAATAATCAAAATTTTTTTGCCATACTTAGTGTAATACCACCAATATGCATAGGCGTTAAACTTAGCATCAGCTTTAAACTCAGCTTTCATCGTAAGGTGTTGTAACTAGCTCTCTTATTTTTTTTGCTGTCTTTATACCAACGTTTGGAACTTTTGTTAATTCTTCTTCTTTTGCAGTAACTATCCTTTCTACAGTTTTGAAATGTCTTAATAAATTTCTGGCGGTAACAGTACCAACATTAGAGATTGCAGAGACTACGTATTCTTGCATTTCTTTCAAACTCTTCTTTGTCTTTCCATCATGCAATGCAGGTTTTCTGTTTTTTATCATTTGTTCTCTTTTAGCTATTAAAGCCAAGTATTCCGCTGTTTCTTCAGCATTTTTAGTTTGAATTATAGGTATTCCCAAATCAACAGCTATAGCTGATATTGCTCCTCTAAATGCTGACGAATTTATTTTCCTAATACTTTCACCTTCTATTATTAAAATTGGCCTACTATAAGCACTTTTTAACCTTATAAGTTGTGAAAATAAATTTCTATCTTTTTTTATTATAGATTCCACAAAATCGCTATCTGTTTTCCTCTCCACAGCTACTCTATCGCTTAAGATGTAATCTCCAACCGGTAGATTTTTTATTTCAACTTCTATGCCCATATCTAAAAGTTTCTTTGCTATTCCCGATTTAGATTCCCTTGAATCTATAAGCACTTTAACTCCAGAATACTTCTTATCTGATTTCTCATTTTTCTCTGAAAACCATTCTTTATTTTGAATTTTTTTCATAAGTTCATTTCTCAATTCGTATAGTTTTGAATACATGCTCCTCTCTTTCTTGGTACTTACCCAGTAGTATGCCTCATCCCTCGTCCCCTTAGTTATCAAAACTACAATTTTACCTTCCTTAGCCCTTCCAGTTCTACCCTTTCTCTGAATAGCCCTTATTTCTGATGGGACTGCCTCATAAAAAACGACTAAATCCGTGCTTGGTATATCCAATCCTTCCTCACCAACAGAGGTTGCAACGAGTACTTTTAATTCACCTTTTTTAAACCTTTCTAAAACTTCTATTTGCTCTTTTTGACTCATACCCCTTTTTTCTCCTCTCTTAGCTTGTCCAACAAATTTTTCAGCTTGAAAACCCTCTTCTTTTAATTTTTTAACTATTACTTCTGCTGTATCTCTAAAATTTGTGAAAACTATGACTCTTGACTCTGGGCTCTCTCCAAATTGTTCTCTAAGTATTTCTATGAGTTTTTTCAATTTTGGATGCTCAACGTTGCAAGAAGAAACTTTAATCAGAAGTTCTCTAAAAACAGGATCCTGAAATATGTTTTTCGCAGCTTTACTACCACCACGAGATTTACTTTCGTTTACCAATTTTTTCAGGTATTCCTTTAAAGCGTCCACACCTTCAATTTCTATAAGCTCCAATCCATGGTAAAGCTTAAGAACTTCAGCCAAAACCGATAAAACCTCATAAAGATTTTCATCTCCGCTTTCAGAAGCTTGAACTTGAAGTGCTTCTTGAAGATTTAGTAGATCTCTTTTTGATAAATTAGAAACGTTTATTCCAATTTTTTCAATTTTTTTCAATCTTCTCTCTATCATTTTATTTATCAATTCTCTTATTTCTTTCAATTCATTTGGCATTTCTACTTTTATCCACTGAATTTTTCTTTCATGGATGTAAGGTTTAACATCTTCATCGTTTTCTGTTCTGATTTCTATAGCTTCAATCCTAAGATTTTCAATAACTTCTTTTATTCTCTCAACATCACTCCCAGGACTTGCAGTTAAGCCTAAGACAAGAGGTTTTCTTGCCTGTTCAAAGTAAACTTTGGCTATGTACACGTAAGAGTATTCGCCCACTGCTCTATGAGCTTCATCAAATGTAACATGCACAACATCTTTCAAATCTATTCTACCAGCAATCAAATCGTTTTCAATTACTTGAGGAGTTGAAATTACAATTTTAGCTTGCTCCCACAATTCTTTTCTTTTTTCGGGCCTTATTTCACCACTTAAAGAAACTATTTCTTCTTCATTCAATTTCATAGTTTTTCTAAAAAAGGAAGTGTGTTGTTCAACAAGTGGTTTAGTCGGTGCTAAAATTAGTGCTTTTCCACCTTCATTTAGTAAACGAGAAGCTATAACAAGTAAAGCTACAGTAGTTTTTCCCAATCCCGTTGGAAGGATTGCTAAGGTATTGTACATTAAAGCAGTAGCAGCTATGGATATTTGATATACTCTTCTTTCAACTGTTTTTTCTTTTATCAATGGATGAGTTATGTACTCCACAAATTAAAAACAGTTTTATCTGGTTTTAATATTTCTGTTAGTAACAAAAACTATTTATTTCATCAGTTAATAGTGAGTGTGATAATAATGAAAAATTTAGCACGAGTAACTACAGGGATTGAAAGATTAGATGAAGCATTGATGGGTGGAATAGTTACTCCAAGCTTGGTACTTTTAATAGGAGACATTGGAACTGGGAAATCAGTTATTTGTCAGCAGTTTATTTACAAACATGCATCTATTGGTACTAAATGTGTATATTTCTGCATAGATCATCAACCAGAGGAAATAATAGAAAATATGGAATCTCTTGAATGGAATGTCAAAGATTTAGTAAAAAAAGGAAAAATAAAATTTGTAAATTTCTTTTCAGATATACAAAGTTTTGATAGTTTGAAAGCAGATATTTTAATGGAGATCAGTAAATGTGAAAGGTTTGTTTTTGATTCTATTTCTTCAATAGCTTTTTTGTACAGTGAAAAAGAAGCGTACGATTTAATAAGAAAGATGAAAATTGAGTGCTGGAAAAAGAATAGAGTTGGGATCATAAATGCTGTTAGAGGTATGCACAGCAAAGCTTTTGAAATAGCAATTCAGCAGGTTTGTTGTAATGTTATATCTCTTGAAATGAGAAGTGATGGTAGATACTTAAGAATTCTTAAAACTTTAAAAACAGGGCATGTCACTGAAGAATTTGGAATAGACATTGAAAAATTAAAAGGAGTTAATTTACTTTAGCAATTTTTGAGATTGCACAATTTTGAAAATAATAATAGAATTTGTTTATTATACATGCAAAAAGATTTAAAACCTGATTTAAGTATTATACTATGGGCAAAGTTCTTTTAGTAATATTAGATGGGCTTGGTGATAGACCTATAAATGGAAAAACTCCTTTAAGTGAGGCAAAAACACCCAATCTAAATAAACTTGCAGAAATGGGTATAAACGGCATAATGGATACAATATCGCCCGGTATAAGGCCGGGAAGTGATACTGGGCATTTGTCACTTCTTGGATATGACCCATATAAATACTATACTGGTAGAGGGCCAATAGAGGCAGCTGGTGCTGGAATAGACGTTAAACCGGGAGACGTTGCTTTTAGGGTAAATTTTGGAACTGTAAAAGGAGAGGGAAAGAGTGTATTTGATAAAATCGTCGTTGATAGAAGAGCTGGAAGAATTAGCGAGACTGATCCTCTTGAAAAAGCTATAAACGAGAAAGTAAAACTTGATATAGATTTTATATTTAAGAGGGGTAGTGGTCATAGAGGTGCCTTTGTTCTAAGAGGTGAAAAACTGTCAGACAAAGTAGGAGATACTGATCCACACAAAACAGGTGTAAAAGTAAAGAAGTGCATTCCACTTGAAGATAGAGATGATGCTAAAAGAACAGCTGAAATAGTCAATTCATTTATGGAGCAGAGTCATAAAATTCTGGAAAATCATCCACTAAACAAAGAAAGAGAAAGAAAAGGTCTGCTAAAAGCAAACGTAACTTTACTAAGAGGGGCTGGTATGTGTCCGCATATACCTTCTTTTGAAGAAAAACATGGAATGAAGCTTGCAGTTATTGCCGGGACAACTCTAATAAAAGGTATTGGTAAGTTGTTGAAAGGTTACGTTCCAGATGTTGAAGGTGCAACTGGCAGTAAAAACACAAACCTTGAAAACAAGGTTAAAGAAGCTTTAAAAGCTATAAAAAGCTACGATTTTGTGCTTTTACATATCAAAGCAACTGATGAATTTAGCCATGACGGAGATTTTGAGGGCAAAAAAAAGTTCATAGAAAAAGTTGATAAAGCTATAGAGCCTATGCTCAACCTTGACTTTGGAGAAGTTTGCTTAATAATAACGGGGGATCACTCAACACCAATTAAAGTTAGAGACCATACAGGCGATCCTGTACCAGTCATAATCGTTCACGAAGGTGTTAGAGTAGATGATGTAAACGAATTTTCCGAGCTTAAAGCTTGGAAAGGCGGATTGTGCAGAATAAGAGGTATGGATCTATTTAGAATATCACTTGACCTCGTTAATAAAATGGAAAAGTTTGGAGCTTAATTAAAAAAACTTACATAATATGGCTCGGACTTAACAACAAAACTATAATCAACGTTACTAAACCCGCTAAAACGAGTCTTAAACCCGAAATAACAATGTTAGTCTTGGATATTCTACCCATAAATGCTCCAATTACAAACAGTTGGATTAGTCCAACAGATATTGAAACCGGGAATGCATCATTTAATGGGAGAAAAATGTAAAAAGATAGTGGAATTAAAGATGCTATAACTGGAGAAATTGCATGGACAATCGAACTAACAAGTATAGCAAATCTGTGAGCTCTTTCAACAATACCTCCCACATCTCTAAGCATCGCTCTATTTTTTTCTATTTTCTTAGCAACTTGTTCAACTCTTTCAGCCTCATAAGCACCCCATCCACTGGATATTCCAAGAGCTATAGCAGTAGCTACACCAGCTGAAATAATTACTTCAGCACTCACCTTATTACTTAAGTAAGCACCCATAATTAAACCAAGAATTGTTAAAGCTCCATCAAAGTATCCTATTATAAAATATCTCCTTGCTATGGGTACTAAATCTGTCATACTGCTGTAAAGTTTGTATAGCTCTACCCTCTCTTTAATAGACATACTAAGATAACTTCTTTACCATGTATTCAAAATCTTTTGCGTACCCAAGTTTTCTGTAGTAGGGTCTTACTCCAACACCGCTTATAACTGCTATTTTGTCGTACTTCTCCTTAGCAATTTCCTCAGCCGTGCCAAGAAGTTTCTCACCAAACCCTCTATGCTGAGCCGATTTTCCATATCCGCCTATTGGTAAAGCGGTTCCATAAACGTGTAACTCTCTAACTAAGGCACAGTCAGTTAATGTGAATGGTTTATACGGAAACCTAAGTCTAATAAATCCCACTAAGGCATCTATACTTTCAACTTCGCAAGATATGAAGTACTCTATACCTCTTGACGCTCTGTATTTCTCTATTTTTAATTCAGCTTCATTAAGCAATTCATCAATTTTCAATTTTTTCCCTTCTCTTTCAAGTTCTGCAAGTCTGTGGCCTATTTCTCTACACCTTATGCATTTGCAACTATATCCAAGTTCTCTTAACTTTTCTCTAACTAACTGCCTGATATTTCCCTTGTCCAATCCTATAGCTGCTCCAACAGGTATATCTCTTTGAACTCTCTGGATTCTCACATACTTTGGAATGTATCTCTTAGCTTTCGCAATGACTTCTACTGCCTCCTCAGTAGTGTATGGCTTGTATAAACCTTTTTCATACAACTCGTATAGTTTCGTGCCTTTAACAACTAAAACAGGATATATTTTTAAGTAATCCGGTTTAAACCTATCGTCTTCAAAGATTAATTTAAAAGTTTTCAAATCTCTTTCAGGATTTTTCTTTAAGGTCTTATCAGGTAACCCAGGCATAATATGGTAACCTACTTTAAATCCAGAATCCTTTAATAATTCTGTAGCTTTTACTATTTCTTTTACACTATGCCCTCTCTCAATAGTATCAAGTACATCATCAAAAACGCTTTGCACACCAAGTTCAACCTTAGTGGCACCGTAACCAAGCATCTCTAATATATGCTCTTCCATTGAATAATCCGGTCTTGTCTCTATTGTTAATCCAATACACCTCGCTTTTGCACTTTCATTTTTTATTTTTTCTCTCTCAAGGTCATCCTTTGTAGGGTTTTTTATTTCACTTTTAATTTCTGGAAAATCATTCATAGCTTTAAAAATATTGGTTATAAAGTAATCTTTGTAAGCTTTATCTCTTGCAGGGAAAGTACCTCCCATAACTATGATTTCAACTTTATCGATTGTATGCCCAATTTCTTCTAATTCCTTTAATCTATGGATTACTTGCCTATATGGATTAAAGTTATGTTGCTTTCCCCTCTGTGCTGCTGGTTCTAAACCTACGTAAGATTGAGGAGTATTAAATTCAACACCACCTGGACACATTAGACATTTACCATGAGGACACCTTGCGGGAGATGTCATTACACTTACAACTGAAACTCCTGAAATCGTTCTTACAGGCTTTAACCTTAATATCTCTCTTAAAAATTCGTACTTTTCATCTCTGCCAAATTCTCTTTCATAAGCTTTCAAAAGCTCAGCGTCTCCGGGAATCTTACTTAGCCTATACTTTTTACTAACTTCTTTTTTTATTTTTGCAACTTCTTCTTTACTTAATTTCCTATTGAAGCTTAAAATTCTTATAGCTGCTTCGAGTTCGGCAGACATAACATCAAAGTTTTTCATTTCTTAAATCAATTATCTGATTTAACTCAGGCCCAGTGGATATTAACGTTACTGGAACTCTTACATCTTCTTCCACCTTCTCAATGAACTCTTTTGCTTTTGGTGTAAGTTTTTCCCATTCTGTAACACCGTAACACTCTTTATCAAGCTTATCTATTCCAGTTAAGGCTACTTGGGTTGCTCCATTAACCATAGCAGAGTATCTTGCCAATTCACTATCCCAATATCCAATTCTCCTCCTTCTACCAGTAACTGTACCATACTCAATTATTCCAAGTTTTTCAGCTTCTTCCTGAGGCATTTCAGTGGGAAATGGGCCAGCACCAACTCTCGTAGGGAAAGTTTTGAATACAACAATCACATCATCTACCTTAGTTGGGCCTATACCAACATCCGAAGCTATGGCAGACGCTGTTGTGTCCTTAGAAGTTACGTAAGGATAAGTACCATAATACAAGCTTAGAGCAAATCCCTGACTACCTTCAACAAGAACGAATTCTCCCCTATCCACAGCATCATTTATTTCAAGAGGTACATCTGTAAGAAATTCTGCTAATTCTTCAATATCTTTTGCTTGTTTTGCGACTCTCATTACTCTATCTCTATTAGCAGGACCACAACCAGTACCAGTAGATCCAATTTTTCCTTTTAAATGTTCACTAGATTTATCTTCTTCTATGTGTTTTGGTTCTATTATTGCACATCTATAATCAACTTTAGCTCTGTCTCTAACATTTAACAGTTCTACTTCTTTTAAAAATACTTCCGGATTTACTAAGACACCTGCCCCAATAAGCAACTTTGCTTCTGGATAAACAAAGCCGGAGGGTATCATTCTTACACCAAACTTTTTTCCTTCTACTTCCACGGTATGTCCTGCATTTGGACCTACACCACCCCTTGTTATTATTACTGGCTTATCAGAGTACGCTATATGTGCAATTATTTTTCCTTTACCTTCATCACCCCAAAATCCACCAACAACTATTGTAGCAGTCATGTTTAAATACACAAATTTAAGAAATTTTAACTTTGCCGGTTTTGTTTGACAACATTTATAATTCAGCTATACTATTCAATTTTTGTGAGATTACTAACTATAGGTTCAGGAATTAGGGGGAGTCAAATAGCAGATTACATCGCAAAAAACAGTGTTAAAGTAAACAAAATAAAGCTCTTTAAATGTTACGCAGTGGCAAGAGATTTAGAGACTTTAAAGTCTCTAAGAGGTATCCCAGAGCAAGATAGATTTCATTTAGCAGTTCCACAATCCAAAGCAGATGTAGGAGGGGTCATCAACTCAATTATGGAAAGACCAGAAATATTTGAAGGCTGTTTAATCGTAAGTTCCTTGGATGAAGATTTTAGCTATTTTCTTGGAATGGAAATAGCAGAAAAAGTAAGAGAATCAATGGAAGACCCAATAATTGGTTTAACTACTCTAACAATAGGTGGTGAAATCGCAGAACTTAGAAGAAGAATCAAAGAATTTAGAAAGAAAGTGGATATTTTAATCTTGTTTCAAGAGATGAGCGGGGTTGAAGAAAAAATAGTAAGGTCAATGAATTTAATATCCTTAGTGGGAGAGATAGATCTAAAAAAAGGAAAAACAGGGGAAGTTGTTGTAGATACTTCAGATGTTTTCAACGCTATGATGAAACCGGGTGTAGCTGCAATAGGCTGTGCTAGTATTAAGCTACCGCATCCACTTATTAGAAGGTTATTTATGAAAAAAGACTATCAAATAAAGGGTGTAAGAGCTCAAAGAATGGTTGATTTGCTTAAAAAAGCTCACAAAAACTTGAGTATTGGAATTGATGAAAAATCGGCTAAAAGTGCCCTTTTCGTGTTTTCTGGAGATCCAGAAGAGATCACAATGGATGGTGTTTTTGCATGCATTTCGATATTAGAAAGTTTATCCTCAGAAATTGAAGTTAGATATGGTGATTATCCATGCAAAACAAGAGAGCTCTCCGTAGCTTTACTTTATGCTGGAGTAACTAAGTTAAAACTTTAAAAAAAATTAAAATTCAACGAAAACCACTGCTTTTTTAGTATTAGTTTCTATCTCCAACACATTTACTATCTTCCCACTAACGAGTTTTTCTGTAACTGCTTTAAACCACTCAGGCTTAAGCTCGATTTTTACACCATCGACATCTATAACAGTGCCAACCCTTAGTAGTTTTCTCTTTTCATCTTCACTCATCTCATTAATAATCTTTACAATTTTTTTAACTTTATCTCTAAACATAGGTCCAAGAATGCTGAAATCAGGTTTAATTTCTTTTATCCTTTCTTCTATTTCTGGCATTTCGTCCAAAATTTCAACCTTAGTATTCAAAGATCCTTCAATATCCCTTGTATCTAACTCAGATGTAGAATATATTTTCACAAGTTTTAAAGGTGCGTTTAAGGCGAGACCTTTTTCATGCTTCAATCTTCTAACTCCTGCAATTATCTCTTTCATTAATTCTCCATTTTCTTCAGCTTCCCTATCAACATATTTTGCGTAATCTTCTGGTTCTGGATAGTTTGAAAGGTGTACACTTCCATTTGAGAACAATACACTCCAGCATTCCTCAGCTAAAAACGGCGTTATTGGGGCTAACAGTCTTATCAATGTGTTCGCAACTTTATACAGAACGAATTTTGCAGCCTCTTTTTCTTCTTTATTTCCAGAGTAGAGTCTATTCTTGACGATTTCAAGGTAGTTATCAGCATACTCATACCAAGCAAATTTTCTAATTGACTTTAAAGCTTCATCAAATCTATAGCTATCCATAGCTTTGTTTACGAATTCTACAAGCTTAGCCAATTTTGATAAAATCCACTTATCTGCAAGCCTTAAATTTAATTCTTCTGGTTTTTCATCCTTTATGTGAGAATAAGTAAATCTAATAATACTCCAGAATTTTTGTTGAAAACGGGATGCTGCTATTATCTCTTTCCAAGTAAATATAACGTCACTACCTATAACTCCTGTTGCAGCCCACTGTCTTAGAGCATCAGCACCGTATTTCTCAATAACTTCGTCCGGTTGTATTATATTACCCAGACTCTTACTCATTTTTCTTCCATCTTCTCCAAGCACCATTCCGTTTATTACTATCTCCTTCCAAGGAATTCTATCTACGAGAGCGGTAGATCTAACTATTGTGTAAAAAGCCCAAGTCCTTATTATATCATGCCCCTGCGGTCTCAAGCTAACTGGATAGTCAAATTCTTTCCACTCGTAAGGCCAACCTGTTATGGCTAATGGCGTTATCGAGGAGTCCATCCACGTATCTAAAACATCTTTTTCACCGTAAAATTCAGTAGAGCCACATTTTGGACAGGGCTTCTTTGGTTTATCTTTTGTTGGATCTACAGGTAACCAATCTTCCTCAGCAACCAATACACTTCCACAATTACTACAATACCAAACGGGTATTGGAGTTGCAAAGATTCTCTGTCTGCTTATAACCCAATCCCACTCCATACCTTCTACCCAACTTTCAAGTCTCGATAACATGTGCTCTGGTACCCACTTTATTTCTTTTGCAGCTTTTAGTGCTTTTTCTTTATTTATTTTAACGAACCACTGCTCTTCAGCAACAATTTCAACAGGTGTTTTACATCTCCAGCAAACACCAACATTTTGTTCCACAGTTTCCTGCTTAATTAATCTACCTTCCTCGGCAAGATCTCTAATTATAGCTTCTCTTGCTTCCCTAACACTCATTCCAGCATATTTACCAGCTTTTTCATTTAATCTTCCATTTCTATCTAAGATAATTCTTAATTCAAGTTTATGCTTCTTCCACCACTTTACATCCTGCCTATCACCAAAAGTACATATCATAACAGCTCCAGTACCGTAGTTTGGATCAACGTCCTCATCTTCTATTACTTCAACTTCATAATCAGTTAGAGGCACTTTAACTTTCATACCAACTTTGTCTTTAAATCTGCTATCTTTTGGATTTACTGCTATTGCTACACAAGCAGGTATGAGTTCAGGCCTTGTTGTCGCTATAACTATTGTATTATCTCCATCACCAAACCTAACGTAGTTAAGCTTAGTAACACCCTTTCTATACTCAATCTCTGCAAGAGCTATAGTTGTTTCACATCTCGGACATACTATTACAGGATGATATCCTCTATATATCAACCCCTTATTGTACATTCTTACAAAAGAAATTTGGGTTTTTTTGTAGTATTCGGGATACATTGTTATATATTCTTTGCTCCAATCTATAGAAAACGCCAATCTTTTCATAGTGTTTCTCATTTTTTCTATGTTCTCCTCAGTAAATTTAACGCATAGTTTTCTAAATTCTTCCCTATCTACATCGTTCTTTTTTATTCCATGTATCTCCTCCACTTTTACTTCAGTAGGTAAACCATGACAGTCCCAACCTTGAGGAAACATAACTTCGTATCCTTTCATTCTCTTATATCTTGCAATAAAATCAATATAACACCAATTTAATGTATTTCCAATATGAAAAGAACCAGTAGGGTAAGGTGGTGGAGTATCTATTATAAAGTGAGGTTTTTTTGAATTCCAATCAAAATAGTACATTTCTTCATTCCACTCTTTTACCCATTTTTCTTCTACTTCCCTGGCAACGTATTCTTTTTTGAGAGAGTTATCTTTACCCACCATGAAAGCTCGTAATCATATATAGGATTAAAATGTTTTTTATCGTAGGGCAAGGTTTAAATGCAACGAACTAAAATAATTCCACAAGGGCCCGTGGCTTAGCATGGATAAAGCACCGGCCTTCTAAGCCGGGGATCGCGGGTTCAAATCCCGCCGGGTCCGCTTTTTGAATTTTATAAAATCAAATAAAAAATTGAAAGGTAACTTTCATTAAATGATTTTGTGCGTTTTAAACCATGGCAATAGTTTCCTTGGTGGTGGAACTAAAAGATAAGCCGGGTCAACTTGCAAAAGTAATAGAGCCTGTATCTAAGTACAAAGGAAATATAATAAGCATAGTTCACAGAAGAGAAGAAATTTCTGAAGGAAAAGTACCTGTAGAAATATCAATAGAGATAGACGAAAAAAATGTGAAAAAACTCTTAGAAAACATAAAATCCAAGGGAATTACAATAAAAAGGTTCAATGAGTCAAGACTTACATCCACAACATCTGTTGTTTTAATTGGACATATTATCCACACAGATTTATCAAGTACGATAGATGCTGTAGATAAAACAGGTTTTGCAGAAGTTGTAGAAATGCATATATCTATGCCATGCTTAAATAAACCATCTACAGCGATGGTCACAATTTCGGCTATTGGAGATGAAGAATTAAAAAAAGCCATGGAAAATCTGAAAGCTGTTTGCAAGAAAAAAGGGATAATAATGATAGAACCACTCGAACCTGAGTGATGTATATGATAAAGTTAGCAATATTCGGATTTGGAGCTGTTGGAAGAGGCGTTGCAAAGATACTCATTGATAAAGAAAGAATAAGAAGATTGATTGGGGAGTACACAGTCGTTGCTATTGCAGATTCAAAAGGAGCAATAATTTCAGATTCAATTGACCTTAAAAAGGCTTTAGAAATAAAAAATAAAGAGGGTTCACTACCAGAAAGGCTAACTGTAGATGAAATAATAGATAGTGTTGATTTTGATGTAGCCTTAGAATTGACACCCACTAACATAAAAACGGGAGAACCGGGTTTAACACACATAAAAAAGTGTTTGAAAAAAGGATGCCACGTAGTCACTTCCAACAAAGGCCCCTTAGTTGTTGCTTACAAAGAATTGATGAAATTGGCTGAAAAAAACAACGTTAAGCTAATGTTTGAGGCGACTGTTGGAGGGGCTATGCCTGTTATAAAACTAATAAAAAGAGATCTTGCTGGAAACAACATAATTTCAATAAAAGGCATTTTAAATGGAACATGTAATTACATACTATCAAAAATGGAGAAAGAGAAACTGCCCTACGATGTAGTCCTCTCAGAGGCGAAAGAATTGGGAATTGCAGAAGCAAATGAGAGTTACGATGTTGAGGGTATTGACTCAGCAGCCAAGCTGGTTATTCTTGCAAACGCTTTAATGAATATGGACGTCAAATTTGATGATGTTGAAATCGTTGGTATAACTAAAATAACACCTGAAGCTTTTGAAATAGCAATGGAGAAAGGATATACCATTAGACTAATAGCTGAAGTCAATGAGCAAACTTTAAAAGTTGGCCCAAGGCTTGTTTCTCTGAATAATCCTCTATGCATCCATGGAACTCTAAATGCAGTCCTAATAAAAACTGATTTGGCTAAGGAAGTTTTCGTGATTGGGAGAGGTGCTGGAAGTATTGAGACTGCAAGTGCTGTTATTTCTGATTTAGCAGAGATATACTCTTGCGAGGTGAATAAATGATTATAATAGAAGAGATACACATCTTAAAAATCATTATTGCCCTACTTTTTCTAATTGAGGCGAGTAGAAGAGATTTAAAAGAGAGGCTAATATCCAACAAGCTATGGGTGTATATGGTCGCTATTTTTATTCCTCTAAATATAATTGAATATGTAATAAAACCATTCAACTTAATATTTGCTATAGCTCAATTTCTGTTCGTTTCTATATTTAGCTATGCTGTTTACTGGCTTGGCCTATATGGGGGTGCAGATGCAAAGGCTTTGATGAGTTTGGCTTTTGCTTTTCCAACTTACCCAAAGTTCTACATGTTTCCCATTTTAAGTACTGGTTTAGGAATTTTTGCTTTTTCAACACTCGCAAATTCTGTAATAGTTGCACCAGCCTTAGTGCTAATAATTTTGATTAAGAACGTTTTGAATAGAGATTTAGAATTTCCATACTGTCTAATAGGATATAAAAAAGACATAGATGAAATCAAATTTCACAACCTACTTGAGAGAGTTGAAAATGGGAAAATAGTCAGAGGGTTAAGAGGTATAGAAGCTGAAGAAGAAGAAATAGAAAAATTAAAGAAAAAAGGTGTAAAAAAAGTTTGGGTTACTCCAGCTTTGCCTTTTATATGTTTTATAACTGCAGGATTTATTGTAGCAGTGTTTGTAGGAGACATTATGTACTATTTTATAAGTTTATTTTAATTTATTTTTGATGAGTTCGCGAGTAAAATGAATCTTGATTGTTAAATATTATATTTTCAGGATTAATGTTATTATTCACTAAATTGAGTATATATCTAAAAATTTAGTTCAAAAGATTTAGAAATTTAGCAAAACTCCATTTTACTGGGACTGTTGGACATAAAAGAGTTCCAAAGGAATTCCTGATTAATTCAAAAATCCCTATCCCCTTCCGCAACGGCAAGCCAGACCTTGAAAAACAAAAAGAAATAGCAAACTACCTTGACAGCGTTTATGAGAAAATCAAAGCACTAAAAGAAAAAATTCAGAATCAAATAACTCAGCTTGAGGAGATGAAGGAAAGTATTTTGGACGAGGTGTTTAATCATGGAAGAGTTAAATAACTTTATAGATATAGAGAGCTTAGAAAGAAGAAGTTCTGGAATTTTATATATTAACATTTATCCCGTTGCTCAATATCCTAAGAAAATAAAAGTTTCAAAAAAGTCCTACGATGAAAGCTTCTCGCCGGGCAGATGGAGAAAAAGAATGGGAAACACTTTATTATTATTGGAAATAATGTAGGAGGGCATTTTGAAGAAATAGATATTGGTAACCCCTTATTTGGTATGATTTTCAGAAAATATCCTCTTGATTTGATTTCCGAGAACATAAAAGGCAGTTAAAAGAACTAAAATCAACCCTAAGGATCGTTAAGGAGATTTCCGAAAGTTATGATTACTCCGATAAAATAAAAAACCTTACCTAACTAAATATCAAATATATAAAAAACGATACAAAAACACTACCTCAAAAACTTTTCAACATAAAAATTAACTATTTCCTTTGCAACATCCTCTTTCCTTCCTTCAATCCATTTTTTATAGCCCTCAGTAACTATTACCACCCTAGTATCCTCAGTTCCCATTCCTCTCAACTCAACATCGTTTGCTACCACCATCTCAAGTTTATCAGATATTGCTTTATCCAGAGCTATCTTTTCTAAATCTTCATCTTTTATCCCAGTTTCAGCTTTAAAACCAATAATATGCCCAGAGTACACCTTTCTTACTTCGTGTATTATCTTTGGTGCTGATTTCAGTTTTAAACATATTTCATTACATGTTTTTATTTTTTTATCAAATTTTTCAACTATAAAATCTGAAGGGGCTGCAGCTGAAACAAATAAATCACAGTCCTTCACTTCCCTAAGGCAGTGTTCAAGCATATCCATAACACTAACAACTTCTATTTCTCTAAAGCCTTCGAGCCTATATCCTGAAGGTTTAGAAGTTATTAAAACAACTTCTGCTTTCCTTCTCCAAAACTCCAAAGCTAACATTAGTCCCATTCTCCCAGAACTTCTGTTACTGATAAACCTTATTGGATCTATATACTCATAAGTTGGTCCTGCTGTTACTACTACTTTTTTTCCATTGAATTCATTAGAAGATACTGCTCTTTCAGCGTACAAACATATTTCATCTATACTTGCCAATTTTGCTTTATTTTCTTCAATCTTAGGATAAACGATGCAAATTCCAATTTCTTTAAGTTTTCTAATGTTTCTCTGAACAAATTCGTTTTTGTACATTCCAAGGTGCATTGCTGGAGCCAATATTACTTTTTTTCCAGACCCAATTGCAGTTAAAACAGTTAAAGTAACTGGGGTGTCTGCTATACCGTTAGCAATTTTAGAAATCGTATTAGCAGTTGCAGGAGCGATTATAACTAAATCACACCAGCCATTAATTCCCGCAATTTCAACGTGATTGTTGCATAAATCTGATATAAATTCAAGAGCTTTTATACCAATTATTTCGGTTGCTTTTTCACTTACAACTGTTTTCACTTCAAAACCTCTTCTTTTCAACTCTCTTATAAGTTTTACACATTCTACCGCTGCAAGACTTCCTGTGATGCACAAAACTGCCTTCATTCATCACCCTCCAACAACCAACTTCTACTTAACTCAGCAGTTTTTTCGTTCAAAACCCTATTAATTGCTAATTTATAACTACTCCATTCAGGAGTGCAATTTATTGACTTAACTTTAACTTCTATTAATTTTTCTGGGCAAACATACATGCAAGCTCTACAAAAGCGACATAACTCTGTTTTTAGTTTTAACTTTCCCTCCTCTACATACCATGCTTTACTTTTACATATATTTATACACATTCTACAACTTTCCCAATCACAGTATTTTTCCAATCTTCTCCAATTAACTTTTATTTCTCCTTCAATACTTTTATGCACTTTTACACCATCGTAAGGGCATGAAATTTCACATAATCCACATTCTATACAATTTTCTATCTCTATATCTACAACTTTTTTAATACCTACTTTTTCAACCTTATACTCGCTTACAACTTCTATAGCCTTGTTAGGGCAAACTTCCTCACATAAACCACAATAATCGCATCTATCTTCATTAAAAAGAATGTTCACTATTCCTTCATCTACAACTGCTACAAGAGCATCACAAAAAAGTGTGCATCTACCACATTTCTTACACTTCTCTAAATCTATTCTTAGAGTGCCATTTTTTCCAAATTCTCTTTCATGGATGTCGTCTATTTTAAGTATGGGCTTTATTTTCACTGCGTTTGCTGGACAAATTGTATAACAAACAGCACAACCAGCACAACTTTCTAACTTTTCAGCTCCCTTATATACAACAAATGGTTCTTTTTTTACCCCATCTATCCTAAACTCTATTGCCCTATCAGGGCATAAACTACTACATATTCCACAAAAACAGCAGATTGTATGATCTATCAATATAAAAGGCTGTTCACTGTAACTTGATATTGCGTTTACTGGACAAGCATAAACACAAAATCTACAACCACTACATTTATTTGAATAATAAACTATTTCTCTCGACTCTTTTTTTCTTTCACCCTCCAATGACCAAAAAATATTCTGTTTGAAAATAAAATTGGAATCCGAAACATCTGCTATTTTTTCTATTTCCTCTATCATTTATATCACTCTAATTTAGCTATTAACTATTTTCACAAACTCTTCAATCTCTTTAACTATCTTTTCCGCTTCATTTGCAGAACACCATATACCTTTAAGCCTGAACCCTTCTTTACCCAAGTTACTTCTAAGCTTTTCCAGTCTTTCCTTAGCATATTCATTTACACCAAAATGACATTCCCCAATTCTACATCCAGCTAATACAACGCCCTTGGACTTTTTCATAGCCTCAACAATCATTTTTGAAGAAACTCTAACAGAGCATGGAATCCTTATAACTCTAACACACTCATTATACTTAAGCCTAAGAGCTCCAGCTAAATCGAGAGCTGAATAGGCACAGTAATTACAAGCAAACACAATTACTTTTCCGGGAGATACCGCAGATATTTCAGCAAACAACTCCTCATTAGAATAGAAGCCCTGATCTATTGCATTATTTGGGCATAAGGATACACATAAACCACACATTCTGCACGCTTCTTTCACAATTTCAGCTTTATCAGACACTTTTATAGCATTAGAGGGACAAGCTCTCTCACAAACTTTACAGCCAACACACAATTCAGGTAATACAAAAGCATTGTAGGGTTCTAACTCTGCACATTCCATAAACTCAAAAACTTTTGCTGCTGCTAAGCCTGCAGAATTTATACTGTCTCTTATATCCTTTGGACCTGATGCACATCCAGCCACAAATATACCGGGACTTAAGCTTTCAACTGGCTTAAGCTTTGGATGTACAACTTCAACAAACTCACCATCAACACCCATCATTCCAACCGCAAGAACTACTAAGTCAAACTCTTCTTTTAAAACCCTTCCCAACAAAGTATCTTCATACTTCAAAACAACTCTATCTTTTACTTCTTCAACAACAGGTTTAGCTCTGATAAATTTTACACCAATTTCCATTGCTTTTCTATAGTATTCTTCATAACCACAAGCTCTTATGTCAGTGTAAAAGATGGTTACATTAGCATTGTACCTCCTTTTAAGAATTACAGCATTTTTTATACTCGCCATACAACAAACTACAGAGCAATGTTTGTTTGTTGAAAGGTCTCTACTACCCACACACTGAATAAAAGCAACTTTTGGACTGTTTTTGAATAAATCTTCAAATTTAATTTTTGAGGATGGTGAAAGTAACCTCTCCAACTCGAGTAAAGTAATTACACCTTTCTCACCAAATCTAAATTCAGGTTTTAACTTGGGATTAAAAAGACTGTAACCTGTAGCAATAACTATAGCTCCAACGTCCAATTCAAAAAATTCTGGTTTTTGTGAAAAATCTATAGCTTTGGGTTCACAGGCTTTAATACACATGTCACATCTGATGCAACTCTCACTATCTATCTTAGCGTAAAGAGGTGTTGATTGAGGGAATGGCAAATATATTGCTTTTCTAAATGTTCCAAGAAATTCATCGTAAACTGTTATCGGGCAAATAGAAGAGCAATCTTCTATACAACCCTTACATTCTTCATTTACATACCTCGGATTCACCTTTATTTTAACTTTAAAATTTCCAGCATATCCGCTTATAGATGTAACTTCCGAATTAGTATAAACACTTATTTTCTCGTTTTCCCAAACTTCACTCATTTTTGGGGAAAGAACACAAATAGAACAATCGTTGTTCGGGAATATCTCATTTAGTAGAGCCATATGTCCCCCTATGCTTGGTTGTTTTTCAACTAAAACAACGTCTATCCCAGAATTAGCAAGTAAGAGCGAAGTTTCTATTCCAGCAACACCTCCTCCAATTACCAACACTTTTCTCTTAACTCTGAGTTTACTTTTTTTCAAATTCTTTGACTTTCTAACTCTGTTGATAGCCATTAATGTGAGTTCTTCAGCTTTTTCCTGAGTTTCTTTGTTTTTATCGTGAACCCACGTACATTGCTCTCTTATATTAGCCATAACAACTCTATATGGATTTAATCCTGATTTTTCTGCTAACTTTCTAAAAGTACTTTCGTGGAGTTTTGGTGTGCAAGCTGCAATTACAATTGCATCGAGTTTTTCTTCTTTAATTTTTTTAGCTATTTCGTCCTGTCCAGCTTTAGAACAGGCGTAATCTAATACTTCAGAGAAACAACCTTCATTTCTTGCAACTTCAGCTATCTTTTCAACATCGACAACTCCAGCAATGTTAACACCGCATTTGCAAACAAATACGCCTATTTTCACAAACAGAACTTAGAATGCAAGTTTTATAACGTTTATTCCTTACAAACCTATTCATACCTAAGAGCCTCAAGTGGTTCGAGTTTGCTCGCTTTCCATGCTGGATAAAAACCACTGATGAGTGTCGTGAGTAGGCCAAAGAACATACCTTCTAACATGTAAAATACTGTATTCAAGCTAAAAAGATATTTGATTGAGTGAAGTATTGCCATATCTACTGCGTATCCACCCAACAAACTTAAAACAGCCCCGATAACACTACCTATTAATCCAAGAATTAAAGCTTCAAGTAAAAACAGCTTAAGAATTGTAGTTCTGTAAGCACCTATGGCCATCATAACTCCTATTTCTTTCGTTCTCTCCATAGTTGACATAAGCATAATGTTTAATATACTTACACCAGCAACTAATAGAGATACACCAGCTATAGCCATTAAAAAGTTTGAAACAAAATTAAATGTTTTGTTTATCTGATCAATTATAATTTTCAGCTCAAATACATCTACTTTTTTCTCCCTCGAATTTATCGTTTTATCTACAGATTCTTTGAAAAGTTGAACATCTTTCAAGCTTTTAACCCACACAATTATAAAACTATAACCTTTCAAATTGAAAATTCTATCAAAATCCCTTAATGATACAATAATTGCATTGTTTGGGTTTACATCAAATCTTGCTCCCGCCTCCTTTAAAATACCTGAAACTCTAAATACATGGCCATTTATATCTAACTTACTGCCCACTCTAAGATTTAATCTATCAGCAAGGTTGTATCCTACAATACAGCTACCCAAAAGCCTAAAACTCCCACTTTTAAGATTAAACATCTTTTTTACTGAATTTTCATCCATCCCGTAAACTGTCGTTCCAAATACCGTATTTTTATATTTGACTGTAGTAAAAGTAGATTTTACAAACGCATAATCTTTAACGTATGGCAATCTAACAATCCTCTCTGCTGTTCTTTTATCTATGTATGTTATTCCAGATGTAGTTGCTATACCATGCCTCACATGTGCTGAATAAGCGGGATATACTAAGACTTCGTCAGTTATATTCTGAAAATTTGACAGAACTGTTGCCTTTAAATTAGCCCCAAATATGCCGATAGATGCCACAGCCATAACACCAATAATTATTCCTACAATAGCAAGAGAAGTTCTAATTCCGTTTCTTTTCAAATTTCTAAATGCCATTTGTATGTACATTAAGACACCTCAACTATCTTCCCATCTCTGATTTTCACAACTCTATCAGCATAGTTAGATATATCTGGGTCGTGTGTTACAAGAACGACTGTAACACCCCTCTCATTTTGCTCTTTTATTAAGTCCATAACTACTTTACCACTCTTGGTGTCTAAGTTTCCAGTAGGCTCATCGCAGAGCAAAATTGAAGGGTTATTAGCTAAAGCTCTTGCTATAGCAACTCTCTGTTGCATTCCCCCACTCAATTCAGAAGGTTTCCTATTAGCAGCTTTTTCTATACCCATTATCCTTAAAAGTTCCATTGCTCTCTTTTCTCTCTTTTTCTTCGGTACCCCTTTTAGCAACATCGGTAATTCTACATTTTCAAAAGCTGTTAAAGTTGGAATTAAGTAATATTGCTGAAAGATGAAGCCAAGTTTATCTCTTCTTATTTCCGTTAATTCTCTCTCCCCCAGCTTACTGACATCTATACCTTCTATTAACACTCTACCAGATGTTGGCTTATCAAGACAGCCCATGAGGCTTAAAAGTGTTGTTTTTCCACTACCACTCGCACCCATTATGCAAAGAAATTCGCCTTTTTTAACTTTCAAGCTAATACCATTCACTGCATAAACGTATTCATCCCCAACTCTGTAAACTTTTTTAACGTCCTCAACTTCTATTGCATACATATTACTCATCATTTTTTCTATTTCTTCTCCACAAACCTAATAATGCTAAAACGATTATGAATATCGATCCAACAACCGCTACGAGAATTGCAGAATTTCCTGTTTTTTTAGTTACTACAGGTTTCTCTTTAAATTGAACTTTTTTACTTATTGTAAAAATTTGACCTAAGCTGTTTTGCCAAGTAACTTTTAGATTAGAGAGGTTACTTACAACAATATCAAAAGTGTCGTAATCTGAAGGATCAATAGTCCCTATGAAGTAAGATTTGTTTCCAGCCATAACAGTAACTCCGTAAACTTTACTCCAGCCGTTGTTACTAACATCACCAGTTATTTCTATGCCATTCAAATTCCTTTCTATGGAAAGATCACTTATCCTTACAGTTTTTTCTGGTAAAATGTTAACAGAATAGTTTCTGTACAATACATATTTGTTTCCGAAGGAATCCAAGTATTGTAGGGTCACATGTATTTCTTCTCTTCCTTTTTTGTAGGCAGGGCAATTAACTACAATACTGCTTGAGTCATTTGGTTTAATAGAGGGTATTTTCACGTTTTTACTAAAATTACCAGTTACAACAGATATATTTACAGAGTAAACTGTATCATCCCTGAGATTTGACACTTCTAAATTCAGAGGAATTACATCACAAAGCATATAGTAACTATGAGGTGTAGAAATGTTCAAAACGATGCCCTTACTATTTTTATAAGCTGGATGTATTGTTTGAATGTAACTGTGATAGTTTTCAGCAATACCGTTGTAAAACTCTATTTTAAATTTGAGTGTTTCCGGTTTTTTTGGATAGAATTCAAAAACACCCTTACCATTATCAACAGCAATAACAGATGGGTATGCTTTAAAAAGTGGCTTTACAATTATATCCTTTGCATCTACAATACTATAAACGGTAAAATGTACAAAATTAACTTCATTTAAAGTTATTGGACTCGTTATAATGATCTTTGGCATACTATTAACAACGTTCAAGTTAAGAGTTTTAACGAGCGTACCATTATCTGTGAAAATGTAAATTTTTACAGTGTATATGCCGGGGGATTGCACTTTTAATGTGAAAGGTAGTGAGTACTCACTATCCGCAGGTAAAGTCCCTATTCCCGAAACATCCTTTGGAGAAACTTTAAGTTGCGTCATAAAAGATATTCCAGTAATTTTCTCAGGAGTAGTAGTTTTAACAGTCAAAACACCTCTAACATAATCCCCCGGTAAAGGAGTTGTAGGAGTGTATGTAACTGTAGCTGTTAATTGAGCTTTTACAGGAGATAAGAGGAGTATCACAATTAAAATTAATAAAGCTAAAGTTGTTTGTTTCATGAATTTTTCAAAAAATTTTAGTTTAATAAATTTTCTGGTGTAGATGTAGAAAATATTTAACAATTAACAAATTTAGAGCCATTCGATCCAATATCTAAATAAAGAGATGCCACTACTCCACGTGTAAAGAAGGACAAGTTTATTGGACCTTTTCCCTTCAACAGTTTTTCTATAAATTAATCCATCAAATTCTTCTTTTACATCTTCTACATCTAAATATTTTTCAAATTCCTCAGACTTTGCAAATCTAAAATAATAGCATCCTCCCTCCAGAACTTCAATCATTTTTAAAACTATTAAAATCTCCAACTTAGACAACATCCACCTCATAGTATTTAGTGGGGCCGCCGAGATTTGAACTCGGGTCACCGGCTCCCAAAGCCGGGAGGATCACCAGGCTACCCCACGGCCCCTTGATGTTTGCAACTCAGCTCAGTTAAAAAAATTATCGCTAAACTTTAAGTATTTTCCTAAACTCGAAGTACATTAAAACCATAGAAAATATTGCAATAACAAATGAAGTTATGTAAAGCTCTAAAGCTACACTTTTTTCAAATATTCCCGATAAAACGTAAGATATGTAAAACATCATAAAAACCAAGTAAGTTTGTAAAGAGGGTTGTAAATTAGCTGGTTCTATTATTGAAGGTAGTAGTCTGATATACGTGAATAACTTAACTAATATACCAATTATGGCAATAGTTGTAAATAGCAGTACAACATCAACCATTTCTGGGTTTAACTCAAATCTTTCAAAAACCATCCAGAGTACTGCAATGTAAAAAGGTATATTTAGACAATCTTTACATAAATCCGGCCGAGACATCGTTGATTTAAGGATGTTCCTAAACAGCACAATATTAAAAGATAGTATATATATAATAGCTACTACTTTTAATATCCATTTTACATCCTCCAGTATGGGTTTAGCAAGGCAGAAGTTAAGGTAACTACAAATACTACTGGATAAAACATCAAGAAAGAGCCTAGCTAAAACAATTACCATTAAAATTAAAAGAGCATAAAAAGTTTCTTTAACTTTCCAATTTAATTCTTCTATTTTTGATTTACAAAGTATTGAATAATTAATTAGAGTAAGAATGAAACTTACTGCACATACTAGTGAAAGTAACATATCCACATAGGCTTTTATTGATTTAATAAGTTTTTCGAAAAAATAAACCAGAAAAATGATTTTTAATTAAAATTTAAGAAAGCCTACAAATGTTTAATAAAGCTGTTGCCTTTAAATTATTAGCTTAGGTTAATTTCCCCTAATATGATTATCTTTTTTTATTACGTTTCATTTATCGCAATTCTTAGATTTTGTTAATATAATTAGATTTGGAATAACCCAATTAAATAAATTAAACAAGAAGAACCTTATGTATCTTTTCTTTCCCTCCATTCAATATAATTGCAGTAAGGACAACCTAAATCCCAGTAACCTCTTTTTGTTCTTATCTTTATTTTTTTAATACCGTGTTTTTCACAGACTTTTGATGTAACATATATAGTTCCTTTCTTTGGTAGAGGCAAAGTAAATTTACAATTTGGGTAATGGGAGCAACCAATAAATCTACCATTCTTACTTCTTTTTATTATAAGCTCTCCTCCACACTTAGGACATTTACCAACAACATTATCGAGTTTTATGCCTTCTTTTAAACACTTTGAAAGTTCATTTATATCTACTTTATTAAGTATTCCATCAAGAATATCTACAGATTTTTTTACTACTTCTTCTTCACTCAACTTTCCTTCAGCTATGGCATACATATCTTCTTCAAGTTTGGCTGTCATTTCAGGCAGAGTTATCGTTTCTGCACATTTTTTTAAAGCATCTATTACTGCAAAAGCAGTTTGAGTTGGTTTTGCTGGATTGCCATAAACGTACTTTCTACTGTAGAGTTTGTTTATTATTTCGTGTCTTGTCGATTTTGTACCGAGGCCAAGTCTTTCCATTATTTTTATCAAATTACCAGAACCATACCTCGAAGGAGGTTTAGTTTCTTTTTCTTCAATTTTCTTTTCTTTAACTTTTAGAGTTTGCCCCTCTCTTAGTTCTGGTAACTTAACTTGCTCTGCTGAAGAGTAAATGTATATATTTCTCCATCCTGCATCCAACAATATTTTCCCAGTAGCCCTAAAAAGCTGGGAATTACTTTCTAATTCTACTCTTCTCCAATCCCAAATAGCATCCGTAGATAAAGTTGATAAAAACCTCCTAACAACAAGTTCGTAGATAATCCATTCATCTTTGCTTAATTTGTTTCTTTCAGCTACTGCAGTAGGATATATTGGAGGGTGATCTTCACTCTTTTTTCTACCCTTGGACGGCTTTAAATCTCCAGAAAGAACAAGTTTAGCTTCCACTCTAAATTCAGAATTCAAAAACATTTTAACAATTTCTTTTAGATTTAAAGTATCAGGATACACTGTATTATCTGTTCTTGGATAAGAAATATATCCCTCCATATATAGATTTTCTGCTATACTCATAGCTTTTGCTGGACTCATGAATTTTGAAGCTTCTTTCAGAAATTCAGTAGTGTTAAAAGGTGTAGGTCTTTTTTCAATTTTTTTCTTTTTTTCGAATTTTTTAACAACTGCATAACTGCCTATTGAATTAAAAGCTTCTTCAGCTTTGTGTTTATCTTTAAATTTTAAAACATGTTTGGCCAAAAAACAATCACCATTGCAAAAAGTTGCATATATCTCCCAGTAAGGTTCTGGTTTAAAGTTCTCAATTTCTCTTTCCCTTTCAACTATTAGCCTTAATGTGGGGGATTGAACTCTACCAACACTTAAAAAATTCCTACCCATTCTGCCTGAGGATAAAGATATCAACCTCGTAAGTACAGCACCCCAAATGAGGTCTATCTTTTGCCTTGCTTCAGCAGACTTCGCCAATCTCAAATCAACGTTTACTGGATTTGAGAATGCTCTTCTTATATCTTCAGGAGTTATAGCACTATATCTTACTCTATCAACTTTAACCTTGGGGTTTACACTTCTTACCATTTCAAGAGCTTCAACACCAATTAGTTCACCTTCCCTATCAAAGTCTGTAGCAATAGTAACTTTATCTACTTTTTTTGCAAGCTCCTTTAAAAGCTTGGCAATTCCTTTTTCTTTTATTCTCTTCACAAGATTTGCCCTTAAAAGTTCTTTTAATGGAACTTTTTTCCAATTTCCAAATTCATCGGGAAAATCGAGTTCAACTATATGCCCCTTCAAACCTAAAACATACGCTTTATTGGATGGAGAATAGTAGTAATTAATTCCATGTTCCTTTTTTGCCTTTACATCTTTAAAGAGTATAGATGCTATCCTCTTAGCTGTATTGTGCTTCTCAGTAATTATTAGCCATCCACATTCATTCATCGGAGATTCTAATTACCATTTATTACAATTACTTTTTGGTGAGTTTAGAAAATACTTAAACTCAAACAGCCAATAAGAGAAAAGAATGATTATAGCTATTGAAGGTATAGATGGTGCTGGGAAAACAACTTTGGCAAAAAAGCTTAAAGAGTGGTTAGAAAATTTGGGAAAAGAAGTTATCATTATCAAAGAACCGGGAGAGAGTGAGTGGGGAAAAAAAGTAAAAAGAGGGGCGAAAAGTGTCGATGAAGAACTCTATCTATTTATTAAAGATAGAGAAATAAATGTAAAAGAAAAAATTATACCAAGTCTAAAAAAAGGGAAGATTGTAATTATGGATAGGTACTACTACTCAAATATGGCTTATCAGGGGGCTAAAGGAATAGATATTGATGTTATAAGAAATATGAATGAAACTATTGCTCCTAAACCAGATATAGTAATTCTTCTTGACTGTGATCCCGAAATATGTATTGATAGAGTTAAAAAGAGGGGCAAAACCAGTAGGTTTGAGGAAGTAAACTATCTGAGAAAAGTAAGAGATAAATTTTTGGAAATAGCAAAAAAAGATAAGAAAGTTAAAATAGTGAATGCAGAAAAAAGTATAGACGAAGTTTTTAAAGAAGCAAAAAAAATAGTCAAAGATTTTTTGAGCAAACAGGACAATCTTTCCTCTTAGAAATAGATATTTTTATAAACTCCATATACCTAAAATCCATTCTCAACAAGTGATTTAACGTCTCAAAATTACAAATAAGTTTTATAGCTTCCAATGCCTGCATACTTCCAACAATTCCGGCAATTGGAGAAACTACCGAGTTTTTCTCAGAATGAATGTTTCTTGGATATATACATTCATAACAAGGTGAGCCACTATTCCTAAAATCAAAAACAGCTAACTCACCTTCAAATCCAGAAATTGCTGCATGTATCATTGGTTTTTTGTTTTTAAAACACACTTCATTTATTTTATGTCTATCTTCTATTGTATCGACGCAACAAACAACTAAATCGTACTTAGAAATTCTAAGAGATTTATCTTTTCCAAAATCATCGTAAATCTCTATTTCTACTTCTGGATTCAATGTTTTAATAAACATTTCTGCCGATTTAGACTTCTTTATTCCTATTTTTCCAGCGTGAATGAATTGTCTATCTAAGTTATGAATTTCAACCAGATCACCATCAGATACACCAATCTTACCCACACCAGCACAAGCCAAGTAAGTTATAACTGCACTACCAAGCCCGCCAGCACCAATCACTAAAACAGAAGAATTACTAAGTTTTTTCTGATTTTCAACACCAATTACTTCAATTTGCCTTAGATATCTAAGCATAAAACTAATAGGGGGTGCCGATAAAAAACGCTATGGCGGTGACGGCGGGAAGGCTATAATAATTGCGATGGCACCCCCGTTTAGAAATTCTGTAAATTAAAGTAGATAAAATTTGCGGTATTTCCAAAAATTAACTAATGTAAAAAGATTGTTTTATATAGGCTGGTTAAACTCTCAAACACATCAGCAAACAATAAATAATAATTCAAAAAAAATAGAATATGGATGATGTATCTGAAGCTATAAAAGCCGGGAAAATTTCAGTAATTGCAAACATAATTTTAACAATTATCAAAGGTGTTGCTGGAATTTTTGCAAATAGTACAGCACTTATAGCAGATGCACTACACTCATTAATTGATATTGCAAGTTCAGCAGCTGTATGGATTGGAATTAAAATAGCGGAAATTCCTCCAGATAAAGAACACCCTTACGGCCATTTTAAAGCTGAGAGTTTGGCTGAGTTAGGAGTTGGATTAGCAATCATAGTTACATCTTTGTTTATAATGTATGATGCTGTAAACGAGCTAATTTCAGGTAAATCACCGGAATTTGAAATTTACGCTCTTTTAGCAGCTTTATTTTCTGCTATAGTAAACGAAGGATTGGCCAGATACAAGATAAATATTGGAATGAAGACAAAATCAAGTTCATTAATAGCCGAAGGTAAACATTCAAGAACCGATGTTATTGCAAGTTTTGCTGTTGTTATAGGCTTCATACTCGTTTATTTCGGTTACTGGTGGGCTGATGCAGTCGTTGCGATGGGAATATCAGTACTGATCTTCGAGATTGGTGGAGAAATTATAAAAAATGCTGTTGACGTGCTTATGGATAGAGTTGATCCTGAATTAGCATTTAAAATAACCAGTTATGTAGAGGGTATAAGAGGTGTAGAATCAGTTGAATTTGTGGGAGTAAGAGGGACTTGGAGGAATAAGATAGTAGAAGTTCACTTTACAATAAGTCCCGGAGCAAGTGCTGAAGAGATAGAAGCCATAACAAAAAGAATAGAGAACATAAAAAAAGAAATACCCGAAATAAAAGAAGTGATACCGGTAGTTAGAGTTATTAAAAAAATTACGAAAGTAGCAATACCCGTTGATGAAAATGGAAACTACACGGGTGATTTAAATGCCCCATTTTTCGAGATATTTGACTTAAAAACAGGAGATGAGATAAAAATAGAGAACAAGTATAAAGATGCTGAAAGAAGGAAAGGTTTCCTTATAGCAGAATTTTTAAGGAATAATGGAGTGGATTGTATAGTTATTAGCAAAATTGGAGAGGGTGCCAAAAGTCATTTCAAAAACATGGGAATAGTTATAAAAACTATAGAAGAAAAAGGAAAACCAAGGGAAATTCTTGAAAAAGCTATTTAGATTTTTCTTAGCTCAATTGAATTCACTTTTTCTTGAAATTCTTTTAAAAATTCTTCTATTAGCTGGCATGCCAATTTTTTGCAATTTCCACAAAGTTGCTCTCCATTAATACACTTTTTCCTCAATTCCTCAAGTTCTTTGTCATCTTCTATCAAATGTATTGAAAAAAGCTCGAAAACTGAGCATTTTTCTGGTTCTCCACCTAATTTTCTTTGTTCTTCGGCACTACCTCTCCCACCTGTTATAGCTTTCTTTACTTTCTTTGAAGCTATATTTGGATCTTCAAACAAGGAAATATAACTTTCAGGTTTACTACTTGACATCTTTCCTCCAGTCAGACCAGTTATGAATTTATGGTAAGTAGATGAGGGTGAAATAAAAGCAAAACCACCAATATCTACTTCAAAATTTCTAACAAACTCTTCAATGTCTTTTCTTTCACCAAAAATATCAATATGTTCAGCATAACTTCTGTACTCAAAACACAACTCTTTTTCTAACATTCTAAGATACTTACTTCCCTTTCTACTTCTTACTCTAACTCCCCTATCTATTCCCTCAAATGCAAAAATGCTAATTCTTGCTGCAAGATCTCTCGTAAGTCTTAGATGAGGGTCTTGATCAGCCCCAACAGGAACTACCACCGGTTTTGGTCCACCAAAATTCTTTAACTGAGGGTGCAGTATATCTGCAGCTTGAACGGAAGTTACAAACATTTTTGCAAGTGGTGTTTCAGAAGTAAATCCATATATAGCTTTTAATTCGCTCCAATTTACTTCTGCAGAGAGTTCAAATGCCAAGTCTTTAACGTGAGAATTTGAACTTTGAAAATACATAAAAGCTCTATTTTCATCAAGACCAAGAGCGATTAAGCTTTTTAAGTACAGCTCACCTATATCTCTCAACTTATCCCAGCTTAAACCTCTAACTACATGAGCTTCCATGTCTGCTAAAGCTATGTGAGCAAAACCTCCAGCTTTTTGATGCCAGATTATTTCATCCATAGTCATCTTGTGTCCTAAGTGAGGGAGGCCAGAAGGCATGAATCCAGACATAACTGCCCAGTTTTTCCCCCTCATAGCTTCAAGAATTCTTTCATAATCTCTGTGCCCAAAAATAATTCCCCTCCTCATTAGATGCATTGGTTCTATATCAACATTCCAGTTTCTCAATAAATCTGAAAAAGGCTGTATTCCAAATTCTTTCATTAGTTTGTTGTAGTCTATTATACCTCCAACTTCCCATGGTGTTACTACCATATCGTTCATTGTCAACTTCAAACTCGATAAATCGTATAATATTTACTATACAAAACAAAATTTAGAAAAATTTAAATAATACCAGTTGGCCTATATTAGAACAAAAACTAAATGGTTGTACTCACATCTAATAGGGGTGAATAAATGCTCGCTGTAAGAACATCCCTAAAATATGTAAAGATCCCAGAAACTTGCGAAGAATGCAAATATTTTAAAGATTGTTTAGAGGGAAGAATAAAAGTCTGTAAATTTATGGAGCGCACAAATATTCTATAATCAATTTAGCTGCAAGAGAGGGTGTTACTCTTTCAGAATCAGGAATTACTTCAACTACATCCATACCAACTATTTTTTCCTTAAACTTACTCAAAAATTGAAGAAAATTTAGAGGTGCTAAACCAAAAGGCTCTGGAGTTGAAACTCCCGGAGCGTATGAAGGATCAAAAACATCCATATCTAAGGAGAGGTAAATTTTATCAGGTAATATTTTATCAAGCTCTTTTAAAACACGATTCCAGTTTTCTATGCATTCAAAAGATGTGAAATAGTTTACACCTTCGCTGTCAGCAAACTCAAGCTCTTCTTTTGTACAGCTTCTTACACCAATCAAAACGACGTCATGTTTTTCCATAATTCTTCTAACAGTGCAAGCATGATTGTATTTACTTCCATCAAATTCATCTCTCATATCAAAATGTGCATCAAACACGACAAAAGTAGTTTTGTCAATGTTTTTAGCCACAGAATAAGTAATCGTGTGCTCTCCGCCAAGCACTACTATTGATCTATCTCCAATTTTTTTTAACATGTTTTTGGTTTCAAGAATTATATCCTCAAAAGACCCATCTACGCAAACATTACCCGCATCAAAAACCTTTCTATCTACATCTTTACCAAAAAACAAAGAAAAATCTTCGAAGTTCCAGCTCGCTTCTCTTATTGCGGATGGTGCAAACCTTGATCCGGGTTTAAACGATTGGGTTTGATCGTAGGGAATTCCAAATATAATAAGTTCAGCATCATCAAAAGAAGAATTTGAACAAGCAAAAAATGAATCTATGTGCATTAACCTGTCACCTTTTCTATTTTCCTTTTACCCATTGATTCTATGTAAAACACTTCTTTTCCAGCTTCAAGTTCAATCCCTTCCGGAATTGTTAGCTCAAAAGTTTCGTATGTAGTTAAATCCATAAGTTGTGCTACGTTACCAACTACTGCTATAACCTGGGCCCTCTTTCTTTCTACGATAGGTACGTATATTTTAGCTGTAACAGGTTGAACTATACTTCTTTTTTGTCCATCAAATATTCCTATAGCATCTATTCTCGCTTTTGCAGCCCCATGTTTTCCCGGTTTACTTACAGAAATACTAACTATTTCACATGGTTCATCATCTATAACAACATAACCGCCTTCTTTAAGCTGTCTTACTTCTGCCTGCTGTTTCATTCTATCACCCGTTTATGCCATTTCGTAAGCTAATTTAAATATTTTGACGTTTATGAGATACCATGCTATTCGGGGTTGCAGGAGTTCCGCATTCGTCTAAGGGTAGAAGCACTATTGACGGAATTAAAACAATAAAAAAGTTAAAACTTGACGCTATGGAAGTTCAATTTGTAAGAGGAGTGAAAATGGGTGAAAAAAAAGCTAAGGAAGTTGGTAAAGTTGCAGAGAAACTGAATGTTGTATTGACTGTTCATGCACCCTACTATATAAATTTAAACTCAAATGAAAAAGAAAAGTTTAATGCCAGCATAGAAAGATTGTATTTATCTGCAAAAATTGGTAGTTTTTTCAATGCAGAAGGGATAGTTTTTCATCCTGGATACTACTTAAAATCATCCAAACAAAAAGCATACGAAAGAGTTAAACTTGGTATAGAGGAAGTTTTAAAAAAGTTGGATGAGGAAAAAATTTCTGCCAAATTAAGACCGGAAACTACGGGAAAACAAACGCAATTTGGAGAATTAGACGAATTGCTTAGACTATCTGTTGAATTTCTAAACGTTGGATACTATGTAAAGCCTTGTGTGGATTTTGCACACATACATGCAAGGTACAGAAGGTACAATAGCTACGAAGAATTCTGTGAAATTATAAGTATGGTAGAAGAGAAAGTTGGAATTAAAGATATGCACATACATATTAGCGGTATCGACTATGGAATGAGGGGTGAAAGAGAACATCTAAACTTAAACGAATCGGATATGAAATGGATGGATTTGCTTAAAGCTTTAAAAGATAAAGGTGCAGATGGTATAGTAATATGCGAGAGTCCAAACTTAGAGGAAGATGCAATAATGATAAAGAATGCGTGGAAGTCAATTTAAAAGGAGTTAATGTTAAACTTACTCCAGAAAAAGCAGTATTAATAGGTAATACAGCTGTAATTTCTGATTTACACCTTGGATACGAAGAAGCGATGAGAAAAAATGGAATTTATTTTCCAAGATTTCAAATTAATGAGATAAAATTAAATTTGAAAAAATTATTCAATAGGAAAATTAAAAGACTTATAGTAGCCGGAGATTTGAAGCATGAATTTGGGTACAACTTGCATCAAGAGTGGAAAGATGTAGAAGAATTTGTAGAGTTTGTAACTCCAAAAGTAGAGCTAATCGTACTTAGAGGAAATCATGATAACTATCTAAAATCTATATTAAAAAACTACGGAATAGATTTGCTTGAAAGTTTTAGCTTAGGAGAAATAGAGGTTATTCACGGTCACTTAGATAAAAAAGTTGAATCGGCTATATTAGGTCACGAACATCCAAGTATAAAGCTTAGAATTAGAGGGAGTATATACAACTACCCATGCTTTCTTAGAGTAAAAAATTTCCTTGTTTTACCAGCATTCTCTCCGTTGATGTCTGGTAGCGATATTCTAACACTTAATGCATTTCTTTCCCCTATGCTGAAAAAAATAGACCCTGAAGAGTCGGAAGTTTATGCAATTTGCGATGGAATCTTTTATCTTGGGAAAGTAAAACAAATCAAAGCCATCAGTTAATATTAAAACACCTTTAAATCTAAAAATTGACTATGCTCGTATTCATACAGCATTCTGGAAATGCAAATTTTTTGTATAGTGTTGGCGTAGATTTTGAGGGAGCTTATCACATATTTTCACTAAAAAATGAAGAAGAGATAGGAAATAAATTAAACGTACTTATAGTACCAGATATGGAGGGAGAAAGAGCTAAAAAAGAATCAAAAGTTAGAAATGTTGTTACTTATTCAGAAATAGGGTATGAAAGTGGTAAATCATTTGAGGAGTGTCTTTTGAATTACACATTAAACAAAGGGGCAAAGAAGGTACTAATTCCAGAAGATTTTCCAGCAAAGCTTGCAATTTTCTTTAAATCAAATATTGATGTTAGTGTTGTCAAAAGCCCAATTTCAAAACTAAGAATGATTAAAAGTAAATGGGAAGTAGAAATGATTAGAGAGTCTTGCTTAGCCTGTGTTAAAGCCTTCAAATTTTTAACAAAACTATTGAGAAGGAAGAGACGTTGCGAAGAGTTAAGAGAGTTAGTAGAGTTAAAATTGTTCAGCTGGGGATACTTAGCTGAAAATACAATAATAGCAAGTGGTGTAAGAAGTTACGAGCCTCATTGGATAGGATATGGTGAAATAGAAGAGCACCTCGTTGTAGATATTTTCCCAAAAAGTAGAAGACATGGATACTTTGGTGATTTTACCAGAACAATAATATTTTCTGATGCCAAGGATGAGTTAAAGGATATGCTTAGAGTTTGCGTTGAAGCAAAAAATTATGCGGAAAAAATTGCAAAACCGGGAATTATGGCAAAAGAAATACATGATGCCGTATGCGATATTATAGAAAGTTACGGATATAGTACTTTAAGAAAAAAGTGTTCTGAAGGATTTATACACTCCACAGGACATGGAGTTGGATTAGAAGTTCATGAGGAACCAAGAATTTTTAACAACGAGGATATTCTAAAAGAGGGCATGGTATTCACGATAGAGCCGGGGATATACTTAAAGAAGGTAGGGGGAGTTAGAGTGGAGGATACAGTCGTTCTTAGAAAAAACAATGTAGAAATCCTAACACCCTGTGAAGACTTTCCAAAATTGGAGGGGATATAATTGAATGAGAGAGAAGAGAAAACGATTAAAGCTGGAAAAATTTTAAAAACTATAAAGAAAGAACTAAATTCTATTGTTAAGCCAGGAAAAAAATTAATAGAAATAGCTGAATACGTCGAAAACAGAATTATAGAAATGGGTGCTAAACCTGCTTTTCCATGCAACATCTCAATAAATAGCAATGCTGCACATTTTACACCTAAGAGAGGAGATGAAAGAATATTAGAAGAGAGTGTTGTAAAAATAGATATAGGAGCTCATTTAGATGGATACGTTGCGGATACAGCTTTAACCTTTGATCTAACTCACGAGAATCAAAAACTCGTAGAGGCTGCTGAAACTGCCTTAGAAAATGCAATATCCCAAGTAAAAGCTGGAGTAGATGTATCGAAGATTGGTAAGGTAATAGAGGAGACAATTAAGTCTTTTGGATTTAGACCAGTTTACAACTTGACGGGCCATGGTCTGGATAGATGGATAGCTCATAGCAAACCAACAATATACAACTACGAAGCAGGTAAAGGTGTAAAATTAGAAGAAGGTATGATTATAGCAATAGAACCATTCGTTACAACTGGCATAGGAAAAGTTGCAGATGGTACAGAAGTTGAAATTTTCTCTTTAAATCCAAAAATTGTACAGAATGACAAAAATATAAAACTTGTTAGAATGAGACAGGCAAGAGAAATTTTAAAAGAAGCTATAAACTATAAAACTTTGCCTTTTGCAAAGAGATGGCTTAGTAAAGCTCCTGATATTATTGTTAATAAACTCGTTAGAGATGGATTTCTGAGATCTTATCCGGTTTTAGTAGAAGTTAGCGGAGGTATAGTTTCTCAAGCTGAACACACTTTGATAGTTGAAAAAGATTCAGCAATTGTAGTGACTTAAAAAATAGTCCCGGGGGGATTCGAACCCCCGTCGCCGGCTCCAAAGGCCGGCAGGATTGACCGCTACCCCACGGGACTTTCGAGTATATTCGTCTCAACGTAGTATGTATAGTTGAGGGGCAAAAATATTTCCCTCGTACTCTTTAACCCCAAACCCATATATACCTTAACTTTCGTTTTCTCCCCATTCTTTATGTGTGTTATCCACCATTCTGGTATTTTTAAGTTTTGTATGTACATAGCAAACTCAATATTCTTGCTCGACTTGGGATATATAACTTCGGATTTTTCTATTTTACCCTTACCCATTTCAACGCTGTTTAAGTATATTTCGTACCTTAGATATCTAACTTCTATTGGAATGTTATACTCATTCACAACTTTTGCATCAACAATTATTTGAGTTGTCTCGTTGTTCACTTTACCCCACTTGAGGTTTATATCTTTTACTTCGCCTAATTTAAATCCATTGTAGTTGATGTATTCATTTTTTATTTTTACTCCACTCAAAAAGTTCGTTTCAAATTCGCTAACTCTTGTAATGGGTACTCCAAATTTAAAACCAAAAATTGAAAATTCTAAGTTTGATACAATTTCAACTTTTGTTTTCTCTCCATTTTCTATGTGTGTTATCCACCACTCTGGCAATCTACTGTTAACTAAATTAACAATTAATTTAATTTTACTTTGAGGTGGAGTAATCTCAGCTTTTCCAATAGAGTGTCCAGTACCCATTTCTATTCCATTCATGTATATTTTCACGTTAATACCACTAAGTGGTATTGAGAATGGAAGTGGATCAGATAATGTTACTTCAGAAACTATTTGTGTTATCGAGCTATTAACATTCCCCCAATGCATGCTAACGGATTTAACTTGTGGCTTAGAACATCCAGCAAGAGAGCAAGCTATCAATATCGTTAGCAGAAGTAACTTTTTCATTGCGTTTAATTGTAAGAAATTAAAATTTAACTTTAACGTATTCAACGTATCAACCAGTAATGAGTGTGTGGTATATATACGGGCACAGTAAATAAAAAGACTACGTAACTTACAAAAGCTAAAACCACAAACGACAACACTGCTGCCGCTATAGCTTTTCCATAACTTATATCCAGCATTTTAGATAAAATATATGAGTAAACCAGAAAAGCAATTATTGGAGATAAAAGTGCGAGAAGAGGTATTAAAGAAAGTAAAGCAATCAATATTCCAGCTATTATAGATGAAACTATATTTGCAATTCCACAAGCCAAAATTCCTCTTTTATCACCCAGAATTATAAGAGCCATCCAAAGAAAAATTCCAGAAATTACTATTGCAAGTAACAAGCCAATTGTAAGGAATATTAAAAATAATACAGACCCTAACAAAGTATCACCTCACTGCTCTGTAAATCAAGTAAATTATAGCTAAGAAAATCGAGGCAAAAGAGTAGTAACCATAACCCGAATACCATAGGGCTAAAAAACCTATGAAAGCTATACTAATAGCAGAGGTAACTATAGAAAGATTTCTTAAACAGGAAAAAAGTGATGTCCTTTTAGCCTCAGCCTCTCCCTTTTCATCATCTATCAGTTCGCCCATCATTCATCATCGGCGATTGTTGCTGAGATGAATGGTTTTATAAAAGTTTTTACATTTTTTAAATTTTTGCAATCGCCGAGTTGCGCAACTTTTCAAAAATTCTCGCATCAAACTTGTCGCGAAAATTGCTGTGAAAACTAATTATGGAAAAACAGCAATCGTTGAATCGAAAAAATTAAGTACTCAAATTAATCTGATATCAGATCAAATTATCTGGAGGTATATCCATGAGAAATGAAAAAGCTGTAAGCCCAGTAATTGGAGTAATGCTGATGTTAGTAGTTACAGTACTCTTGGCAGCGGCAGTAAGTGCATATACTGGCAGCGTTCAGATGAAGCAGAAAACACCTTCAGCTCAGTTTGACGCTGAAGCTTCTTATAGCAAGGAATACATAAAATTGGACATGTTAAGCGGTGATGCTATATATAAGTCAAATATAAAGATCAGAATTGAAACATCACATCCCCTCACTTCAGGATACGTTAATCATGAGTAACGTAACCTTTGCTCCTCACAGCGATTACATTTCCCCCGGTGGAACTATGTACATATACTTCACAAAAGGACCGTGGGGTGTAGAATTTACAGGTAAAGACATTCACCTAAGTGTAGCAGTAGGAGATACTTTTAAGGTGACAATAATTGACAAGGATACGGGAAATACAATATTGTCGGCTACGCTTGTAATGAATCCTTAACAACTTTTCTTTAACAACTTTTAAGACCAAAACCTATTTATTTTATTCAAATTTTCTGATGATGATGTCAGTTTCATTGGACATTTTCTCAAAAAAATATTATCAAAGTTAAGAAAAAATAAAGAAAAAGAAGAGAGTATTCAAAATAAAATACTTTCCGAAAGTTATGAGGACTTTTTTGAAAGAATGGATGGAGAGACTATAGAAGAATATTGGCTAAACAAACCATTTGCAAAAGCCGTAATTTACTGTAAAAAAACACCAAAATATGAATTACTTGAACCAAAACTTACATTTGAAGAGTTTCAGGCATTAGAGAGTGTTTATAGAATTTTAAGAGATAAAATTATATTAAAAGATGTTAGAGAACTCGAAATAAAGAGAAAACATCTTTTTTCAGAATTTATAAATGCCTTAAAAAAATTAAAAATAAACTTTAATTATAAATCAATTGGAAAAATCTGGTATTACTTAAGTAGGGACTTTATCGGTTATGGAAAAATAGATGCATTGCTTAGAGATAGGTATCTGGAGGATATATCTTGTAGCGGATATAACACTCCAGTTTACGTGTACCACAAAGTCTATGGGAGTATGCCCACTAACGTAACTTTTTCTGAAAGCGAAATGGACAATTTCGTTTTGAAGTTGTCTCAAAAAGCAAATGTTCAGATATCAATAGAAAAACCTCTTGCAGATAGCACGCTTCCAACTGGTGAGAGAATCCAATTAACGTACAGGAACGTTATAAGCGCCAAAGGTCCCTCATTCTCTATAAGGAGATTTGGAGAGTTCGTTATAACTCCAGTTGATTTAATAGCATGGAAAAGTGTAAGTCCAGAAGTTATGGCTTTTCTCTGGCTGTGTGTTGAGTGTAGAAAAAACTGTATTATAGTAGGAGCTACCGCCAGTGGTAAAACTACCATGATTAATGCTATTGCTCTCTTCATACCTCCCGCAACTAAGATAGTTTCAATAGAAGATACGAGAGAGATAAAACTACCACATGAAAACTAGCTTCCACTAATAACAGATACCGAAAGTATGTTTGAAATGCTCAAAGCAACTCTAAGACAAAGGCCAGAATACATACTCGTTGGAGAGATAAGGGGAAAAGAAGCTATAACTCTATTCCAAGCTATGAATACAGGGCATACAACGTATTCTACACTACACGCAGGGGATGTAAGTTCAGCTATTAATAGATTGATTCACGAACCAATAAATGTTCCAGTTTCTATATTTGATTCTTTGGACATAATAGTATTGCTGAGCATAGATTATTCTGAAGGAAAAGCTGTGAGGAAGCTACAAGCGATATACGACATATACTTAGACGAAAGTAATAAAATAGTTTACAATCCCGTTTTTCTCAGGGAAAAAAAGAAGTTTGGTTACGAGTGGTATAGCTCCCAGCTAATGGAAGAGTTTGCCAAACAGTTTGAGATGACGCATAAAGATGTTAGGAATGAACTTAAGAATAGAGCAAAATTTTTGAGTGAAATCGAAAGATGTAACGCTGAAGAGTTTGTCAAAAAAGTTAACGATTACAGGGTGGAGTTTTATGAGAATTTATAAGTCAATTAACGTTTCTTTTTACTTTCTACCTGTTAGAAGAGAAGATTTGCAAAAAATTATAAGAGCGTCCATGTTAAATGTTACCCCAGAATTTTTATCACTAATTTCAATATTCCTTGGAGTTACTGGATACGCTGTAGGTTACGCATTGAGACAGCTATTAAAATCGGGAATTTCATACATTCTTCCTCCTTTCTTTGCCCTCGCGTTTTACTTCTTACCTCTCACATACACCTATGCAATTGCAAGGAGTAGAAAAACGAACATAGAGTTGAAGTTACCTCACGCAATAACCTATATGAGGTCACTCTGCGACATTATGCCACTATATGAAATTTTTAAACACATATTTAAGGAAAAATCACTATATGGGGAAGTTTCTGAAGAATTTGGATTTATAGTTAGAGATGTAGAACTATTTGGTGAAAGTGTTTTAAAAGCAATGCAAAACCTTATGGAAACAACACCGTCAGAAGCTTTAAAAGAATTTTTGGAAGGATTAACAATAGTTTTCGAGAGTGGAGGAAACATGAAAGACTATATGGGCTCAAAAGTCGAAAACATAAGAGAAATGGCGAGAAAACAGTTGGAAATACATATGAAAACACTTGAAATTCTTGCCGAAGTTTTCGTCGTTTTCTTTGTTTCTCTTCCAGTTTTTCTTTTAGTTATGCTTTCAACCTCACAGTTTTTAGGGGGAGGATTTGGAAAGGAATTCTACATCTACACTTACTTTTTCCTCCCAGTAGGAGGTATTTTCTTAGTATATTTAATAGATTTGCTAAATATTAAAGAAGACCTGAGCGTTACAAGAATTGAAAGAAGAGGTCATTTCACTCCAGATCTTTTAGCAAAAGGAGTAAAAGTTTTAGATAATACTAAAACAAAAACAGTAAAAAGATTTAAAAAATTTAGTTTAAAAGAAAATCATTATTTATCGTTAATTTTCACCCCAGCTACAGTTCTAATCACTTTGTTAATTTTAAAAAGATTTAACCTAAGGTTTGAAGAAAGTTACATAGCTTTACTTACAATTTCAGCTTTCTTTCCTCTAATGCTGGCGTTTGAATATAGAGCAGGATTTGTTAGAAAAGTTGAAAAAGAAATACCAGATTTACTAAGAAAAATAGTAAACCTGAAAGATGTTGGATTGACACTACAAGACGTTATAAGGATTTTAAAAGAGTCTAAGCTTGGAGTTCTTTCTAGAGAAATAAAGTTCGTTGCTGGAGATATAGAATGGGGTTCAACCGTCAATGAAGCTTTCGTAGAATTTGTGAACAGAGTTGGCGTTGCAGAGCTGAGAAGGACCATATCCACTCTTGTTAAGGTAAGTGAGTTTACCGAGAACATAAGAGATGTCGTACTCACTACGATAGACGACCTCGAATACGGATTGAAAATGAAGAATTTAAGATTTACAGCTGGTTTTGCGTATTTAGTAATAATATACGTTTCTTTCTTTGTTTTGATGTACACAATTTACACGATAGAACACTCTTTTCTACCAAATCTGTCCTCTTCAAACAGTGCAATAGTGGAAGGGCTAATGTATAGAACTACTCTTATAACTGCCTTTTTCTCAGGAATAATTGCAGGACAGATGGAAAAAGGGCATGTACTTCACGGACTAAAACACGTATTGGTATTCTTTTTAGCTTCGCTAATACTATTTGAATTCCTTATTTGAGGTGATGTCATGAACGAAAAAGGAGTTTCTGAAATTCTTGGAGAAATGCTATTGCTCGTAATAGTTGTAATTTTAGCGGCATTTCTGTCTGCAAATATAAGCAATTATATACCCTCAATGAAAAGCGTTCCCTACGCTATTTTTACTGGAAAAATCGACGGAAACAACTACACAATAATTCAAGAGGGTGGGTATCCTATATGTATCTCAGATATGAAAATAGTAATTAACAATGGAACGATAACAGTCCTCAATTCAACTCAAATATATAAATTACTCAACGATGTGAACAAAAACGGTTACTGGAATTTTGGAAGAGAGTTTAAACATTAGTAGAAGTTATGGAAATAATGTAACTATAACGATAGTAGCAAAAGGTGTTGTAATATGCAAGCTATTTTTCAGATGAAAAGAAAAGGTGTATCTACTATCGTTGGAATGATACTAATACTGGCAGTTATTTCCACAGCATTAGTAGCCATAACTACACACTACTTGCCAGTGTTGGAAGAGAGGTTAGAATTTAAACACGAAAAAATTTAATTTACTCTTTTCTTAGACTTGAAGAGATATACACCAAAAATGGCACTATTACGCTAAATCTCGGAATTAGTAACGTGTTCAATCCCGTTCAGACTTCAGCTACAGTTAAGCTCTGGAAAAGCGGTGATGTAACAATCAACGTTGCGGGCAGGGAGTTTGACGGAAAGCTGTTCGCGATAAAGTTATACGTTTTCAATACCCGAATACCGGATGAAAGCGTATTGTTCTCAGAGGGGGGCGTTAAAGTATATCAAGGTGGAGAAAACACAACTTTAAATCCACCCAGTATAAGAGTCTATAGAAGCAACAAAAATATATACATTTCAATAGATAATCTAACTACACAACAACAGGAAATTTCTGGTAATGGTTTAGCTTTTATAAATATTGCAGTTTTAAATAGAATATACAATTTTAAAAATGTTAGTATTACAATAAACGTAAACGATTCAATATTTGAAAGTTATTGGATTGATAGCTTGAAGAAGGCGGGATTTATAGTAACTGGAAACACTGCTAACTTAAACAACGTGAACTTAACACTTGAAATAAAAAATTATTATATTAATTTATATTAAATTTTTGGATGATTTTCCATTTCGTCAACGAGAGTTATGTTCTTTGTATGGCATTCCCAACAAGCCATTTTACCTCTTGTATCTTCAAGAGAGCTACCTTTACAGTGACAGGTTCTACACTTCATCGTAACGTTATCGAGTGGATACTTCGGAACAAAAGTTCCAGCTTTAACTTCGTTCAGCATTTCAACTAACTTTTTTGCCACATCTGCAGTCAACCTACCGCATCTTTCAGTTCTTTCTTTTGAAAATGCCTTGTATCCAGAGCTCTTGCACCAGTTACTAACAGATACATGGCAGAGCGGAGAGTTAGCTTTAGATTTTGGAAAAGGATTTAAATCTGCTTTTACAGGCTTTTTTGGAGTGTAATTTGGCAGAGATGTGTATTCATACCACGAGTACAAATCGTTTATAACGCTGTCAGCAATTTTCTCAGGTAAAACCATATAGCAAACCATTGCAGCACCGTTAAGAGCTCCACAAAGAGTTGCCCAGCCAGAAACTCCAGCTTTTCCATAAACGGCTATTTTAGTTGGAAAGTAAGTGTAAGGCTCTCCAATTTTATCTGCAAGAGCTCCCTACAACTGCGTTTACAACACCATACATACAGTGGTGCATGTAACTTTCGTAAGCTAAATCAGCAACTTTATTTGGATCTAACTTTTCATAAGGCCAAGGTACATTTTGAAATTTTACACTTGCAGTCCTTACATTAGTTTCAACACTCTTTTCAGTTTTGCTTTCACATCCCAAGAGTGCTGCAGTAGCCATTGCACCCATTAAGCCGAGAAAACCTCTTCTCGAAATCATGTTTGTGTTAGAATTATTTAGCCTATTTAAATTTTATCAAATTATATTTCAAAAAAATAATAATTGCAAAGCCTATTGAAATGCAGTTTATTTCTAATTTTTCAATATCTCGCAATTAGCAAACAATTTAAAAATTAAAAATTCGAAAGGATTTAAAAATTTGGATATACCAAAGGCTCGAAAGTATGATATACGTTTCTACTTTCATGAATATATGCAGTTCACAGCAATAGTGTGTAGCAAAGTGGACCCAGCCTCAATGAATATAAAAGAAAAAATTATTGAAATGCTTGGAGAAAATGAATCAAAAGAAAAAAATAACATGAAACTAACATACCTAAATGAGGATGTATGTATTGTGGAAATTGAAAATAGACTAATATACGCAGATAACATCGATGAGAGGATTTCGAAAGCATTTGATATTAAATTAAAAGAGATAGTTTTTGCCTCCCGTCATACAAGTAAAGATGGTAGAAAACTGCTATCTTGTCACGTTTCTGGAAATGTTTCAACTGCGGATTACGGTGGAAAACCTTATTCCTTAGCAAAACCATCCCCCATAACAATGAAAAACTACTCACTAAGCTTAGTCAAAAAAATGAAAGAATATAAATTGGATTACATGTTCAGCCTCGAAGTTACACATCACGGACCCTCCGAGATTAAAGTACCTTCTGCCTTTTACGAAATAGGTTCAACTGAAAAAGAGTGGAGAGATGAATTAGCTGCTAAGCTTGTTGCAGAATCAATAATCGAAGCTTTAAAGAGTGAAAAGAAAGATTGGATTGTCGCAGTTGGGGTTGGAGGGACTCACTATGCCCCACGCCAAACGGAGCTGGAATTAAATACAAATCTTGCTTTTGCTCATAACTTTGCAAAGTACACATTTGAAGGACTAAACAAAGAATTTCTAAAAAAAGCTATAGAAATAAGTGAGGCAGAGGTCGTAGTTATTGACGAGAAATCTACGATTTCAAAAATTAAAAACATGGTTTTAGAAGTTTGTGATGATCTCAATATAAAAATGTACAAAACAAAACAAGCAAAAAAGGATTTTGCCCCGGTGGGGTAGTGGAAATCCTGAGGGTCTCCGGAACCCTCGACCCGGGTTCAATTCCCGGCCGGGGCGTTTTTACTTTTATAGGGGTCTATTTAAAAAACAAGAGACCATTAAAAACGAAACATTACGAAATCCTTAAATAAATTTTCATCAAATTTTCAAAAAATGCGGCGTACTGTAAAAGATTTATTAGTGGAAATAAAGGATACTTCAGAAGTTATAGTTGACCTTGCTTATTCTGCAATTTTGTATGATAGTGAAGATATAGCTGAGGAGGTTCTTGATCTCGAAAATAAAATTAATGATTTGTTAAAACAGATAAGGATAGTTTCAATACTTGCAGCAAGAAGTGTTGATGAGGCTGAGTCTGTTTCAACTATTTTGCAAGTAGCAGATGCAAGTCAAAAGATGTGTCAAGCTGCTGGAGATATAGCTGAACTTGTAATGAGAGGAATAAAACTTTCACCAGAAATGGTAAGAATCGCATTTATTAAAAGCGAGGAAACAATAGTAAAAGCAAGGGTTAGCGAAGAATCGGAAATAGCTGGAAAGACTCTTGAGGATGTTAGATTACATACTGTTACCGGAATGAAAGTTATAGCAATAAAGAGGGGCTATGAATGGATATTTGATCCTGAAAAAGATACAAAGATCCTAAAAGGAGATGTACTTTTTGCTAAGGGAGATATAGCCGGAGTTCCAAAATTTTTTAAGCTTGTTACAGGAAAAGAGAAAAAGATAGAAGATTTAAAAATAGAGTTAGAAGAAAACTTGGAAAAAGCTGTAGAGTTATTAATTGAGATGAAAAATCTATCAGAACTGGCAGTAGATTTGAGTTATCTCTCCCTACTATATAGAAATGAAGAGATAGCTCAAGAAGTTAGCTACATTGAAGAAAAAGTAGATAACATGAAGTATGAAGTGCAAATGCTTGTTTTAAAGAGTTTAAAAGATAAGCCCGACGAAGAATTGAAAATACTAATAGCTATTTTAGAGCTTGCTCATGCAAGTGAGTACATAGCTGACTCAGCCAAAGAGATAGCACAAATAATTGTAGAAGGATTAGAAATTCATCCAATATTTCTTCAAGCAATGAAAGAGGCTGACGAAGTTATAACAATGATAGAAGTCACGGAGAAATCCAGCTTAGTTGGTAAGACCTTAGGTGATGCTAAACTTGAAACCAATACAGGAATGCACGTAATAGCAATAAAAAGAGGTAGCAAATGGATAACTAACCCTTCTGCATCTACAAAGATTTTTGCGAAAGATATACTCATTGTAAAGGGAACAAGAGAAGGAGAAAAGATACTTAGAGGAATTTGTTCAAAATAATCACTTTATACTCCTAAGCATTTCGATAATTTTTGAAATCCTATTTTCTATTTTAAAAAACTTAGCAGGATACTTTGATTTTTTAAAAGTCAGAACTTCTCCAGCTCTCACATTAACAGTTTTGTGTCCATCTGCTATTGCCAAGCAGTCTCTACTCTTAACTTCTACTTCAATTTTTCTAATATCACTAATTACCCATGGCTTCCAACCGAGTTTAAATGGAGCTACCGGAACTATGAGTAAGCATTCCATATTCGGATCTATTACAGGCCCACCGGTAGATAAAGCGTAAGCTGTTGAGCCAATTGGAGTTGAAATTAATAGACCGTCACTTCTCAAATCTTCTATTTCAACATCATTAACAAAAATTGAAAATTCTACTAATCTCGCAGGCATAGACGTTAAAAGTGCAATTTCGTTTAAAGCTATAATTTCGTCTATGTTGCTTTCGACTCTCATTAATTCTTCTATTTCCATTTTACTTAAAGCAATTTTTAGTTTGTCTCTAAAATTCTCAGGTGTTGCGTGAGTAAGCAGCCCAACTTTACCCGTATTTATACCAAATATAGGAGGACAATCTTTTAAATTTTGGAGTGTTCTCAGTATAGTTCCATCTCCTCCAACTGTTACAATAAAATCACAGTTAGTGCAATAATCCCCTATATCTGCTTTTATACCAATTTCTTCAAGAAAACAAACAACTTCCCTTCCAATTTTCTCTGATCCGGGTTTGCAAACTACAGCACACTTCATACTACCACTGCAATACTTTAATTAATTTTTCATGTAAAATATTATTTGCTATAACTAAATTAAATCTTTCTTCCATAGTAAATTTTTTATTGTAAATACTTCCTCCATCTGGTGATGTTACAACCGCTCCAGCTTTTTCTGCTATATACATTCCAGCTGAAACATCATAAACTCTAAGAAGTCCATTATTCCCCTTTTTTCTAATATCAATAAAACAATCTACACTACCATCCGCCACAAGACAGATTTCAAGAGAAGCTGCACCGAGTATCCTTATTCTTTTGAAATTAAATTTTTTATATGGGTAATAAAATATTGCATTTGTATCCTCCAAGTTCTCAGTTTTCGAGCATTTTATAATCTTACCATTCTTAAAAGCACTATCGTAAGCATAATATTCATCCTCTGTAGCCAAGTTGTAAACGTATCCAAAAAAAGTACTGTCGTAAGTTATCGATTTCGCAAAGCAGAGTGAAACAGCATAAAAAGGTATTCCTCTAACAGCATTAAAAGTACCATCTATTGGATCAAGAGCAACTATTGTATTTCCATCGCCTACTACACCCGACTCCTCTGTAACTACTTTGACATCATAATTTTTTAAAACGTCTAAAGCTACATCCTCTGCAACTTTATCTACTTTTTTTGTTGGTGTACCATCTTTACCCATACCGACCACTATGTTTGCCTCATCTTTCCCAACAATTGGAGATACAGCATCTTTAACAGCTTTAGCAACTTCTCTCGATATTTTTAAAACATTCTCCATACTTTCACCTTTTTAAAGCTTCAAGAGCTGCTCTCTTCATAACATTTACTGGTGGTGTTAATCCTGTCCAGATTTCAAAAGATTTTGCACCCTGATATACAAGCATATCTATCCCATATACAATTTTACATCCCCTCATTTTTGCAAGTTTTATTAGTGGTGTTTCCATTGGGTTGTAAACCGTATCAAAAACTATTAAGTCTCCTCTAATAATTTTTTCATCCACAGGTAATTTCCCGGGCATGTAGTTATTCATACCTACTGGTGTTGCATTTATTAATATATCAAAATCTAACTTTTCTAAATCTTTCATTGGCACAAACATGCATTCCCCATATTTTCTAACATCTTGAGCTAATTTCAATCCTCTCTGTTCAGTTCTATTAGTTATTATAACTGTAGCTTTTTTCTCAGTAAGTGCGAAAGCTATTGCTCTTGCAGCACCACCCGCACCAACTATTAAAACAATTTTACCAGATACACTAACTCCTGCATCTTCTAAAGCTTTTATAGCACCGTAAACATCTGTATTGTAAGCTAAAATCTCTTCACCAAATTTCAACGTATTCGCCGCCCCTATCTTAGAAGTTATCTCATCTGGTTTCGAGAATCTAATAACATTCTCTTTGTGTGGTATTGTAACGTTAAGTCCTTTTATACCTAAGGCTTTAGCTCCTTTTATAGCTGTTTCAAGATTTTCAGGTTTAACTTCAAAAGTTGTATAAATTGCATCTATTCCAAGCTCTTTAAAGGCAGCATTGTGCATAGCGGGTGAGACTGAATGTTTTATTGGATAACCTATTACACCATAACAGTCCATAGAGAAAGATATTTTGAAAAGTATTTAAGATTTCTCAGAACTCCCAATAAAAATTTATAGAGTGTTTGATAACAATAGTCATGCATCTCGTAGTAATAGATATGCAGGAAAAGTTATTTCCACATATACATGAAAAAGATGAAGTCCTTTTAAATACGTACAAGTTAGTCAAAGCTTTTGAAGTACTTGGGTTGCCCATAACTTTTACAGAACAGATAAAACTTGGTGAAACCATAAAACCTCTATCCAATCTTGCAAAGGATGTAGTAAAAAAGACGAGTTTCAGTTGCATGGGTGAAGATGAATTTTTAAAGAGGATAATGGGAGATAGGGTGTTCGTTCTCACAGGAATAGAAACCCATATATGCGTGCTACAAACGGCTATCGACATGCTAAAATATGGTTTCAAAGTTTTTGTATCAGCTGATTGTACATCCTCAAGAAAAGAGTACGATAAAAATATAGCTATCAAGAGAATGATTCAAGAGGGGATTAAAATATCAACATCAGAATCCATAATATACGAAATACTGAGGGATGCTAAGCACGAAAAGTTTAAGGAAATATTAAATATTGTAAAAATGAAAGATGTACAATTGTAATTTTCTTTTTTGGTTAGATAATAGAATTGAATCCAGAACGGGAACAATATACTCTGGAGATCGCGTAATTTTTGAAGAAAGAAAAGTAAAGCCTTCATACATAGCAATTCCAGCGTTTGTTAACTATCATACACACCTCGGGGATAGTGTTGCAAAAGATCCTCCCTTTTCAGGGATTGAATTAGTTATGCCGGGAGGATATAAATTTAAAATGATAAAAAAACATGAAAAAGATATTACAATAGCAATGGAAGAATGTATAAGATATATGATTCTATCAGGTACATTAAGAGCTTTCGATTTCAGAGAGGGTGGTACAGAAGGTGTAAAAGCTTTAAAAAAAGCAGATAAGTTTAATATTTGTGTAATTCTTGGAAGAACAAATGAAAAAGATAGTCCAGAAGAGATTTTGTCAATTTCTGATGGTTTTGGTATTAGTAGTGTAAGAGATGTTGGTTTTGATGTTGCTAGCAGGTTAAGAGATATTGCAAAAAAAAGGGAAAAATTGTTTTTTGTTCATGCAGGAGAAGTTGATTCGAAAGATGTTGATGAAGCAATAGATTTGAAGCCTGATGCAATAGTACACATGAATATGGCTAAGGATTGCCAAATAAAAAGAGCTATGGATGAGGAGATAACCATAGTTAGTTGCATCAGGTCTAATGCATTTTTTGACTTGTTAAATTTAAAAAACTATAGATTACTAAAAAATTACCAAAAATGGCGTATAGGTACTGACAATGTAATGTTAACAACACCATCTATGTTTGAGGAGATGCATTTCGCATCTTATCTAATAAGAGATGACGAAAACGTTTTTAGAGCCGCTACTTGCGAAGGTCTAAACTTTGGAGTTATTTTATTGCATAGGAGATTAAACTTAATTAGATGTAAAAATACTTTGGCTGCAATAGTGAGAAGAGCGGGAATAGAAGATGTAGAATGCGTTATTCCCGGAAAAGTTGTTTTTAAATAAAAATTAAGACATGTAATTATCTTCCATTCCGTAACTCATATCCTGAAGCATTTTTGTGGCTAATCCCTTCAAGATTTCATCGTCTTCAACCAATTCTTTTATAATTGTTAAAGAAGCTGCTTCTTTAATTTCATAACTCTTTATTTCGTTTAGAAGTTTAATTAACTTATTAGCCAACTTAAATACTTCCGCCAAAGCTTCTTCTTCTCCAAGTTCTTCTTCCTCTTCAATTAGTTCTGAAATTAACTCCTCGATATCCATAGTGTTTTATGTAATTATAGTTATTTAAATACTTTTTGCGATTTCTGATGTACGATTTTTAATAAATTTTCAAAAATAAATAATTTATATAAAAATAAAATCTAAATAAAATTATTCACTTAAAATTTTTTTAACAACTTCCATACCCATTTCGAGCAATTCCTTTGCTCTCTTTTCAGATTTTGATTCAGCCATTATTCTCGCTATGGGTTCTGTCCCCGAAGGTCTTATAAGAATCCACCCATCCTCATACTCAACTTTAGCTCCATCTGTAAAGTCTGCGTCCGGAAAAGTTTGCTTTAAACCTTCAAGCAACTTTATTTTATCTCTACACAGTACTTTTGCTTTTAAAGTAACGTACTTTGGTATATCTGCAACTAATTCAGACAGTTTCTTTCCTTCTTCAGCCAACAATTCCAAAACCTTTGCTATACTCATAGCTCCATCTCTCGCTAAGAGGTGTTCAGGAAAAACTAAACCCCCGTTACCCTCTCCACCAAAAACAGCTTTTAACTTTAACATAGTCTCAGCAACTACTGGAGATCCAACTGCAGTGTAAACTACTTCTCCTCCAGCCTCTCTAACTACATCTTCCACACACTTAGAGGAGGAAACGGGTGTTACAACAATCCCCCCACCATTTTTTTCAACGTAGTACTTAGCCATTAAAGCCAACATTACATCTTCTCCAACAAATTCTCCTCTCTCATCCACAAATGTTGCTCTGTCTGCATCACCATCGTGAGCAACTCCTAAATCTGCTCCAACATTTTTAACACACTTCATTAAAAATTCTACATTCTCTTTTACTGGCTCTGGATTTCTACAAGGAAAAGTACCATCAGGATGAGCATTAATGCTCACACACCTACATCCAAGTTTTCTTAAAAGTTCTGGACTCGTAACACATCCAGCCCCATTTCCACAGTCAAGCACAACTTTAAACTTTTTTTCAGATATTAAATCCAAGTTTACTTTATCCAATATACCCTGTATATACATTCTCCTACAGTCTTCCCTGTAAACTTTACCCACCTTGTCCCAAGAAACAATTCTATATGATTTGCTCATGTACATTCTCTCACTTTCTTCATCCATAGACCTAGTAAACTCTCTTCCATCACTCTGTATGAACTTAATTCCATTGTACTCTCTTGGGTTGTGACTGGCAGTTACAACTACCCCTCCTGCTATATCTTTATTGCATTTTACATAGTATTGTAAAGCTGGAGTGGGCAATAATCCGAGATCTACTACATCACACCCAGCAGAAGTTATACCTGCAATTACAGCACTCTTTAACATAGGACTTGAAAGCCTAGCATCCATACCAACTGCAAGAGTACCATCTCTAAGAGTGGCTATTACTCTTCCAAGATTTGTAGCCATTTCTACAGTTATCTCATCATTGGCAATTCCTCTCACACCATCTGTACCAAAGAGTTTTCCAGCTCCACCAATCCTCATAAGTAAAAATTATGTTTTCCAACTATATCCTTTTTTCCCCACGTTTTTTATTTCGTTGTAAAGCTCCTTTAGAACTTCCATGTAGTCCACTTCACCTTTCTCCACAGCGTCCATTTTTTCTTCCAATTTCCTTGTTCTTTCTTCGCTTACGAATTCTCTATAATTTTTGTATAGGTAATTGTAAACTTTTATTCCCATTCTCGTTGGTACAAGCTTACCTTTGACCTCCCTGATATAGTTTCTCTGAAAGAGTTTTTCTAATATTGTTGCATAAGTTGAAGGCCTACCTATTCTTCTCTCTTTCATCATCTGAATAACTTCTGATTGAGTTAAAAGTGGTTTAGCTGGTAAAAGTTTTATAACTGCTTTTTCTTTAAATTCTCCCTCTGGTAGTGGTTCTCTAACTTTTACAGCTTTGTAAAGCTCATAAGCTCTACCTTCAGCTTTAACAATTCTTTCCTCATCCAATTCATACTTTTCTGAGTTTAGTTTTACCTCTATTTTGTAATTCGATATTTCTACAACGTAGTTCTTACACTGACTTGCCATGAACCTTCTAAATACTAAATCGTAGAGAGAGTAATGTTTCCAAGTTATGTTATCCACAGATATTACTCCTTCCTGAATTAACCTTCTCAAAGTATCTCTATCAATGGGTCTTGTAGGTCTAATACACTCATGAGCCCCCTCTGAATACCAATCTCTTGGATGAAAATCATCACCAAGCCACTCTTTGGCAATTCTCATACCAACTTCACTAACTCTCGTGGAATCTGTCCTGTGATATGTAATTAAACCACTTTCAAATAAATCCTGAGCTATACGCATCGCTTCTGCAGTACTCATTTTTAAAATTGCATTTGCATCTCTCAGTAAAGTATCGGTTGTATATGGAGGTAATGGTGTTTTTTCTTCTTTTCTTCTTTCGATTTCTTTAACTTTAACAATTACATCGAATTCTCCCTTCTTTCTCTCACTGAGTTCAATAGATATACCAAATTGTTTTATAAACAAAACGTACTTCTTCTTCTTGTGTTCATTAAATCTTTCAATTATCCATCCTAGAACTGGAGTTTGAGCTCTTCCCGCAGATAAATTTTTAGAGTTAAAAACATCCCAAAGCTTTTGGCTTAACTCGAAACCTATCCATCTATCTTCAACTCTCCTAACTATTTGAGCTTTTACGAGGTTATAGTTAATATCTCTTAAATTGTTTATTGCATTTAAAACAGCTTTAAGAGTGACTTCATGAAATTCAGCTCTCCTTATTCTACCACAACCGGAAAGTAAGTTAGCAATATCCCACGCTATTTTTTCTCCTTCGCTATCAGGATCTGTACCAATAATTATTTCACCAGTATCATGTGCCAATTTTCTCAAAGATTCTACTCTAACAGATGAGCTATCTATGTTTTCACTATTACACTTAGGACATTTTTCAGAATCACTCGTAAATTGATACCCACAATCTCTACACCTCTTTATTGGAGAGTACACCGGCACAAAAACGTCTTTCTTTACTATAACTCCGTGATAACCTTCTTCAGTCGTTAGATCTGTAATATGGCCCAAGCTCGCAGAAACTAACAGAATAAATGGGGCTGCAGGAACTTCATAGGAAACTACACCTTCCATAACTTTAATACTTGGTTTTCCAAAAAAACGTGAAATTTGTTTAGCTTTAGTGGGGCTTTCAACAACAAATAAAGCTGGTTTAATTATATCACTTACAGCCTTCTTTCTCAATTTTTTCCTGCTTTCGTCTATTTCCTTTTTCAAATCATCGAAATTTACCTCCTCAATTCTCTTAAATTCCAAATCAAAATGTTTTGCCCTTTCTAAAAAGGCAGATCTAATACATTCATCATCTTCAAGTAGAAATGAAGCTCCCTTAGTTATACCTCCAGCAAAAAGTCTTGAAGTTCTGCCAGATCCTTGAATATATGTTCTTAAATCCGGAAAGATTACTTCTCCTTTTCTGAAACAAACATCTTTTGCCTTAGCTTCTCCTTTTTCTATAAATCTTTTTAACATTTCTTTTGCTTCTTCATCGCCAAGTTTATCCTCTATTCCAAATATCATTCTCAAAATCTTAAGCATTTTTGGGGAAATAGTATCAATATCTTCAACTTTAACAGTAAAAATAGGTGCTTTGACAAATATTGAAAACCTGATTCTTTCGGGTAAATCTAAGCCCCTAACAAGAGTGCCATAGTAGTAAGAAGTGCCAACTAAGTAGTCCAATTCTCCCCTTTCAAATTTCCCATAAACTTCATCTTTTCCACTTCCAGCTATCAAACCTACATTAAACTTGTCTTTCAATTTTTCAAATATTTTTTCCGCTTCTTCAGTGTTTCTCGCATATATTATTCCACCAGAACCCATTTTTTCCATTATAAAAGATATAGTTTCAATATTTGAATTTTCAACAACAATATCCTCCACATTTCTTATAGTGTGGTGAGAATATCCCACATCAAAGTTTAACAGTTCTCTAAACAATTTAACTTTCTCTCCTTTTTTAGCTGTGGCTGTTGAAACCATTAAAACCCCTTTAGCTTCTCCTTTCCATTCTCCATCATATCTAAAACCTAATAGCTGCAATATTTTATCCACGTTTTTTGAAGCCTTTAATATTGAATCAACATCATCTACAAATATGAAGTTGTAACAACACCTCATCTTGAAAAAGTTCTTAGCTAAAAATTGCGATGTTGTTATTAAAATTGAGTCTTTTCTACTACTGAGCAATTCAAAAAATTTCTCTTTTTCCGCTTTTTTCATTTTACTGTTATAGTGCAGTATTGTTATTTCCCCTTCCTCATTTAAACCATAATCTATCCCCGCTTTTTCACATAAATTAATTAATCTTTTACAACTTTGATCAGAGAGTAAAGATGTTGGAAACAACAAATAACATCTCCTCTTTTGTTTTGCTAAGAATAGAGACATAGCTATACCAAATGTAGTTTTTCCAACTCCAGTAGGTGCAACAGCAGCAAAACTTTCTCCACTAAAAACTCTTTTTGCCCACATTTTTTGTAATGATGTAGGATATCCTATATGCTTCTCAAAAAACCTTACAAATTCATCAACACGAAAATCTATCTTAAATTTACAAAGAGATATTCTTTTTTTATAACAAATTCCTTTTTCTATTTCGTCAATACTTAAATCTCCACCACACTGCGGGCATAGTTTTCTGTAAACTGCAAACATAGATTAGAGAATTGCATATCACATATATTGAGTTGTCGGATTAATATTGAATAAATGGTTTTGCTACCTCGTATAGCTTGTAAAGAACATAAAGCAATATTACTGAGGATACAGTATCTAACATAAAGTGTATTTTTTCGTTTTTAACAAATAGGCAAGAAAGACCAGTCATATAAACCACAAAGAACGTACTGGATAAGATTGTTTTGTGATCCGTAAAATCGAAATACACAAGTTTATCTTTAACTATGAAGTATAAATAAATAGCCAACCAGAAAACAGCTATTGCAATTAAAGCCATCAAAAGAGAAATTATGTTTGAGAAAATATCATAAGGGCAGTTCTTTCCAATTAAAACTAAAACGCTACCATATACAAGTGCATCTTTAAATTTGCTGGGTTCAAATTTTTCCAAGCCAATTGCATTTGCTAAGTAGAGTGAAGAAATTAGGAGAAGTATAACTAAAAAGAGTTCAACCCAAACTACTAAACCCCAAAAATAATGCGCAATACCATGTATAAACAATCCAAAATCAGCCAATAAATAAAAAGTAACTATAGATTTCAAGTAATCTTCATGTTTTTCCATTTCGTACTTAGGGCTGAAAGAAAAACCAAGTAAACCAGAAATGGTCGTTACAAAACTAAACCAATAGAGGACTATAAATTCATAATTAATCATCTCAGCTGTAAACCTCCTCTCCTGGGTGAACAGTAATTCCATTGCTATCTATAACAAAGTGATGTGTCTTTTTACTATGGTTGCTACCTCTCATCTTGAATATCTCCAAGCTTCTCGTTCTGGTGTTTTCATACTTTTGGTAGTATAATACTATGGTACCCTCTGTAACAAAGTTCTCCACACCGAATCTACTTATGGCACCATTTTCAATAACTTCGCAAGTTAAAATTGACGTTAAACCCAGAACTTCAAAAGTTGTAGATATTCTGAGTAATTCTACTCTAAACTTAGCCGGATCTTGTATAGCAAATCCTATGGATGTCGTAGAATCTAAAGCACATCTGAGAGCTCCAATTTCGTCTTGTATTGTAATAACATTGTCTATCAAAGATCTCGTATCAAACGGTCTTATATCTACATACTTTTCATCAGTTGGCAGACCAATTTTGGTTGATGTAGCATCTACTATAGCAAGCATATTTTCATCTTCATATTTCTCAATATCCCATCCAAAAGTAGAGAAATGCTCTCTTATGTGCTGAGGTCTTTCTTCAGTAGCAACAAATATACCCGGTTCATTGTACTGCCTAATTCCATTAAGTAAGAATTGCATAGCAAATATTGTTTTTCCAGAACCAGATGTACCTGTTACAAGGTATGACCTATCCCTTATTAATCCGCCATCACACAATTCATCAAATCCCGGAATTCCAGTTGGTACTCTTTCCAATTTACTTCCTTCACTCATATTATTAACCTCCTAAGTTTCTATTAAGTTTAAATATATTTCGAGAAACTTATTAATGTTATTAATGTTCTCACAATTATGACATCATCATCGAATATTTTTATTTTTTACTACATACCAAAAGTTTAAATTGTTTGTGGTAGTTATAATAATATGGCTGAAAAAATTACCGTAAGCCTAATAAAGGCTGATATAGGCAGTTGCCCAGGACATGCTGTTGTATGGGATGAAACAATTGAAGTTGCAAAGTCTATTCTTGAAGATAAAAAACAGAGTGGAGATATATTAGATTATAGAGTTCTAAATTGCGGTGATGATACCGAACTAATTATGCTTCACAAAGAAGGTGTTGATAGTGAAAAAATCCACGGAATAGCATGGGAAGTGTTTGAAAAATGTACAGCTAAAGCCAAAGAACTAAAGTTATATGGTGCTGGACAGGATTTGTTAAAAGATGCTTTTTCTGGAAATGTGAGGGGAATGGGTCCCGGAGTGGCTGAAATGGAATTTACTCCAAGAAAATCAGAACCGCTAATAGCATTTATGATGGATAAAACCGAGCCGGGAGCATTCAACCTACCTATATTCAGAATGTTTGCAGATCCATTTAATACAGCAGGATTGGTTATAGATCCATCACTTCACAACGGATTTGTTTTTGAAATCTGGGACATAATGGAACACAAAAGAGTTTTCATGAAAACACCTGAAGAAATGTACGATATATTAGCATTGATAGGAGGAAAATCAAGATTTGTAATAAAAAGAGTTTACCCCAAAGAAGGTGGAAAACTCCCTGCTGACGAGCCAGTTGCTGTTGTAAGTACTGAGAAGCTATATCAAATTGCTGGAGAGTACGTTGGAAAAGATGATCCTGTTGCTCTTGTAAGAGCTCAGAGTGGTCTACCGGCAGTGGGAGAAGTTCTTGAGGCTTTTGCATTTCCGCACCTTGTTAGTGGATGGATGAGAGGCAGTCATAACGGACCATTAATGCCAGTCCCATTCAAGTACGCAAAGTGTACAAGATTTGATGGCCCTCCAAGAGTGATTGGTGCAGGATTCCAAGTTGGAGAGAGCTGGTTAGTAGGACCTGTAGATATGTTTGATGATCCTGCTTTTGATTATACAAGGCAGAAAGCACAAGAAATAGCTGAATACATGAGAAGACACGGTCCATTTGAGCCACACAGATTGCCACATGAAGATATGGAGTACACTACGTTGCCAAAAGTTCTCGAAAAACTTGAAGACAGGTTTGAAAAAATATAATTTTTTAATTTATTTTTATCTGTTTTGTATATTTTATTTTAGTCTTACATCTAAAAAGTTGAACTAAAACTCTTTCAATTCAACAGTATTGATTAATAGATATAATTATTAATCATCCATAAAAGAAATTATATATGAGAAGTTATAACATTAAGATATGATGAAGCTTAATCATTATTTAAATTTTATTACAAAAAATGGAAAAAAGATAACGATACGTCCTGCTACAATAAGAGATAAAGACAAGCTTGTAGAGATGTATCTCAACTTTCATCCTGAAGATAGATGCTTAGGATTACCTCCTGTATCTAAGCCAGCAATAGAAGCTTGGGTAGAATACATACTTGATAGTGGCTTTTCACTTGTTGCTGAATGTGATAACAAGATAGTTGGCCATGTTGCAATAATTCCCGCTGGAAATAACACTGGAGAGTTATGCATATTTATATTAAGAGGTTACCAAAATCTTGGCCTTGGTCAAAAAATGATGAAAGAAATAATTGAGATGGCTAAGGAAAAAGGACTAAGAGGAATATTTTTAACTACATCGAGGTGCAACGTTAGAGCAATTCACGTTTTTAAGAAAATGGGATTTAAAGTTATGGATTCATGCTATGACTATGAAATGTACTTACCATTAAAAGATTAAAATGAAAAAGGAGTTATTTCTACTTCTACTTATTTTACCTCCATTAACAGGGCACGGACTAATTGCTGTATGTCCAAACCCTGAAAAAAATTACAAAGCTGAATGGATTGTCGCGAATTGCTCAAACTGTAGTTTGAAAGTAATAGGCAAAAAAATTTGGAAAAAAGATGTCTTTAGTCTTACGATTATTACCAACAATAAAACTGCCTTTCTTAAAGAGTTTCCAGAATTTAAAAATTTAAAACCTTACATAGAAGATGGAATAGTACTGCCAAATAGAGGTGCAAAAATTGTACTTAAAGATGGTAACAATATCTCAAATTTTACGTATAAAAACGCTAAAAAAGGTGAAATTTTTTATAAAACTAATTATTGGCATATATGTTATGAGGATTGGTCAAACTTTAAACCAATAACTTTGAACACAACATACACAATAATTCAATCTCCATCAAATTATAAATTCGAATGTGAAAAAGCTATTGTGTTTTCATACACCTATACATATCCTGCCATAAATTCAGAAAATGTAACATACTACTTAGAAAAAAATACGGTTGGAGGGACACCATCACAAGAACTAAATTTAAAAAATGTTCATTTTTTAGCAGGCAGCTACAGATTTTTTCACTACAAATTTGCAATTTTATGGAGAAATAATGTAACAGAGAGCATTATAACTACTGAAAATTGGAAATGGTGTAATAGAGGTTACTACGTAGTTTTTAAAGATAAAAACGTATCCAATTTTCTGTTCAAAGTTATACAACACGATAAAATGTATGTAGATGGATTTCCAAAGAAAACTCGTCGTTACTATTTAATTAACAACAACAAATTTTCTAAAATTAATAAAAAAGAGTTTAAAGGTAAAATCACTATATTTATTCTACCCGACTGCAGCGTTCATAATCCAATTATTGAAACGATAAATTCTGCAAAAAATAGACTATACATAGAGGCACCTTACTTGTTATATTATCCCGAACTCATAAATGCAATAAAAAATGCTTCAAAGAGAGTTAAAATACTAATTTTGCTAAGTAAAATAGACAACTGTAAATACTTGGAAAGTATTCCAAACGTTTCTGTAAAATTTTATCCACATATCCACGGTAAATTGATAATTTCAGATGAAAAAGCAATAATTACAAGTGCAAACTTAGATAAATGTGGTCTTGAAATGAATAGGGAGATGGGTGTTATTGTGTATGGTAAAGTTAGTGACTGGTTAGCTAAAAAATTTATGGACGATTATAATTTCGGAATTAAAAGTTTTAAGATCAATAAAAGCAAATTTTTGCTTTTTATTGTATTTTTCGCAATCATAGCAACATTGTTGTTTGCAACACTCTCATACTACAAAATTTTATTACCAAGAAAGAAGATGTAAAAATATGAAGACAGCATTAGTATTTCATAAATCATACTTAGAACATGAGCAAACTTCTACTCATCCAGAAAGAAAAGAAAGGCTTGCTTATACCTTAGATCAGTTAAATGAAGAAGGAATATTCGAATTTAATGTAAAAATTGTTCCTCCCGAAAAAGCTGAAGAGGAAGATATACTTGCAGTACATACTAAGGATTATCTCGAGTTTCTAAAAAGAGAGAGTAAAACTGGTGGAATTATAGACTGGGATACTGTAATACCTGTTGGATTGTATGAAGGTGCTTTATTAGCTGCTGGTGGAGCGATTACTGCCGCTAAGTTAGTAGCAGATGGTATTGCCGAAAATGCTTTTGCTATGGTAAGACCCCCTGGGCATCACGCAAAACCAAATATAGGTGCAGGATTTTGCTATTTAAACAACATAGCTATAGCTGTTAGATGGTTACAAAGAAAAAGAGGCTTTAGCAGAATATTAATTTTAGATTGGGATGCCCACCACGGAGACGGAACACAAGAAATATTTTACAAAGATCCCACAGTATTATTCATATCCCTTCATCAAATGCCATTGTATCCTGGAACAGGATATCCCGATGAAGTAGGTGCTGGAGAAGGTGAAGGATATACTGTTAATGTACCACTACCTCCAGGAGCGGGAGATGAATGTTACATGCTTGTTTTTGATGAAATAATTGAGCCAATTGCACATAGTTTTAGACCAGAGTTTATAGCAATCTCAGCTGGTCAGGACAATCATTTTACAGATCCACTCACATCTTTAGCTCTTACAGCAAATGGTTATGCAAGATTGATGAGTAAAGCAAAAAACCTTGCAAAAGAGTTGTGTGAAGGAAGGATGTTTGCTGTATTAGAGGGCGGATATAGTATAGAGATGGCTCTACCTTACACAAATTTAGCAATAATTGCAGCTATGGCTGGATTAGATACTTCAAATATTAGGGAGCCAGAATCATACTTAAAAATTCTAAAAAAAGTAAAGGATCCAAACGCAATAGTAAAAGTTAGAAGTACTGTAGAAAGAGTTAAAAAGATACATTCATTATACTGGAGCTGTTTCTTTTAAATTAGGTGACCAAACTATGAAAATTCCTGAGATAGTAGAAAAAATATGGGATAAGTACAACCTACCAGAAAATGTAAGAGAGCACTGTATTGAAGTTGCAAAACTTGCATTGGAAATAGCTGAAAATGCAAAAAAAAGAGGATACAATGTAGATATAGATGCTGTGAGATTAGGTGCTCTACTGCACGATATTGGTAGAGCAAAAACACATGGAATTGAGCATTTCGTTGTTTCTGGAGAAATACTAAGGAAAGAAGGTTTAGATGAAAAAATAGTTAAAATTGCTGAAAGACATTTCTCCTGCGGAATTAAAGCTGAAGAAGCTAAAGCATTAGGTTTACCTGAAAAAGATTTTATGCCTGAAACATTAGAAGAGAAAATAGTAACATTTGCAGATAACCTAATATTCGATAGGAAAAGAGCAAGTTTTAAAGAATTTTACGAAAAATTAAAAGAATTAAAAAATCGTGTTAAGGAAAAGTGGATAGTGGATAGAAGTTTGGAAAGAGCCTTAAAACTTAAAGAAGAAATAGAAAAAGTTAGTGGAATGAAGTTCTAAGGTGGTAGATATGAAGTACAGAATAACAAAAATAGAAATGAGAGATGACAATCACGTAATTGTATATATGAAACTTTCTGAAAAAAGGGGATTTGCTGCACCAAAAGTAGAAGAAGTTTTCAGCGATCCATTTAGATTAGTGGAGTTTAGTAAACAAATCGGTAATGCATGTGTTAATTCTATTGTGGATGATGCATACATAACTCTCGACTACGCTCAATACAGTGAACTTGAATTAAAAGTTGGTGATTATGTAGAATTGGAGATAAAACCTTATGGTGAGGTGTGATGCCAAGAAGAAGATGCAGAAGATTTTTCTCAGAATTTCCCGCTTATCCTGGAATTGTGGAGTTTACTCCAGAAGAGCTTGAAGCACTCAGGTTATCGGATATAGAAGGACTAACCCAGATAGAAGCTGCTGAGAGAATGGGAGTATCTCAGCCCACATTCCATAGAATCTTAAAAGAGGCAAGAAGAAAAGCAAGTATTGCAGTAGTAGGAGGAGCCAGTATAAATGTATTTGGTGATATATCGAGAGTTGTAGTTTGTAGAGAGTGTGGTTACTCTTGGAAAATACCGTTTTCAGCAGAGTTGGGTGCAGTTTCTTGCCCAAAATGTGGAAAAATTTTAAACTTTGAATTTCGTGGTAGAAGGAGGAGGAGAGGAAGGCATTGGGATTAAATCAGGATTTAACAAGATTTAACTAAAAAATTAAAAAACATAGCTAATGTTTAAAATTTCGGGAAATATTACTTCTATAAACTTTTCTCCATTGTATATCTTAACTTTTACACCCTCTAACTTTTTAGCTGCTTCAATACATGAATTTACACAACAGTTGAGTTTCTTAGCTGTTAAAATCGAATAGGCAATAACCTCACAATCAGATTCGTTTAGTAAAACTTCTTCAATCTTTTTTCTTGAATCTGGATAGGTATCTCCTATTAAGTGTGAAACTCTACCCATGCCATAAACTACATACTTTCTTTCAACTTCCCAATCATCAATTAAAGATACAAATTTGTTTTTAAATCCTTCAAAAACATCTGGATTTGTCCTTCCAATTTCAGCTATTCCAAGAGGAGCTCCAATACAATACGCACCACTCTCATCACTTAAATGCCAGAAAAGCCTTAAAATAAAGTTTCTTGCAGTCTTACCTTTACAAAGGTAACCTAAGGCCTCAGCACCCCTAAATCTATAAAATTCATCTGAATCGTAGAGAAATAGCATCGCAAGTGAAGGCTTTCTTATTTTCCAATACTCCTTATTTTCAAGATACTTTTTTAGTTTGTCTCTCATATTATATCCTATAAAACATTTTTAATTAAATTGATTGCTTTTCCAGCCACATAATCACCAACATAACCTGAAATAAATGCGACTACTCCAAGTATAGCAAACGCTATTGGATGAAACTCAACTATACCGGCAAAAACTGCAAAAAACCAGTTTATCAATATGCAAACTAAGTTTGCAACTCCTCCATTCACGTATTCTGTTAAAATTCCAAGAGCCAAGAAAGATATGAATCCAACTAAGCTAAACCAGTAGGGCTTTATAACATCGTACCATGGGCTAACAAACAAACAGAAAGATATTGCAAGCAAGGCAGTTGCTATACCATAACCCCTTCCACAAGATCTGTATGCTAAGGATACCCAGAAAACTATTAAAAATCCACCTAAAACTGAGATGTTTTTAAACGGGGCTTTAAGAGGGATTATTGCTTCAAGAATTGGTTTTAAGTTCAGATAACTCATTAGAGTGAATATTATATATGCTGAAATAACAGTAATCAATAATTTTTCAATTGTGCCATCAACAAAACTACCAGAAACATCTTCTACATACTTCATGTTTTTTCATCCCCGTAACAAACTTTAAATGTCTTTTTAACATAGTTTCATAGTCTGTTCTCGCATCACCAAGGTACTCTTCACTTAAATAAACGCATGAGCATTGCATACATTCCCAAGTAACAAACATGGTATAAAACGCTATTCTGCAAGGCTTTATATGCTTGGTTGGAAGGTAAACTTTCTTCCCACCTATTTTTTTTACTTCTTTAAATAAGTTTTTTTCCTCTTTATTTGATATATACTCCACACTCGGATCGACCTTGTAAACATTGAAGAGCCTATGTAAAACTATTCCATCTACACCCATATCAACGAAACTCTTAACGAGCTTCGGAATCTCCTCCAAATTGTCTTTGAAGATAGTTATATCAACGAAAATCGTTATTTTGCTATTTCTTTCCCTCTTTTCTTTAATCAGTAGTTCTAAATTGTCAATCGCTTTTTCTCTTCCGTTAAAAGTGTATATTCCGAAAGAAATCTCGTCCAAACCGCTGTTGAATATCTCATCTATATACTTGTCCACGAGAAATCCGTTCGTCCCCATACTTGCTTTGATTCCAAGGGATTTAACATACCTCACAAGATCGAAAATCTTGGGGTGGAGGAGTGGTTCACCCCATCCATGAAGACACACTTCTTTAAAACTGCTGAGGGGCAACTTTTTGAAGTCTTCAAAATCTATGTATCCTACTGGCCTTTCCAAATACTTTCTCATGCAAGGTTTACAGTTCATAAAACAGTCGTTAGTGGACTCCACCTGCAGTATTTCAGGTCTAATTATTCTTGATAGCAACAGCTATCCCTCAAAAACAAAATAATATATAAAAAATATCATTTACCAAATATCCTAGATAACCTACCAACTATACTTGACTTAAAGCAGAGTAAACTTGCTCCAACTAACCCAAATACACCCATTACGTGGCTAAGCATGTATGCTTGATAGGCACTAATAGACACTACACTATGTAATGCCGTTACAGATGCTGGTGCACACATTCCAATCCCTCCAAGTATAATTTGATTTGGAAGAGTATTTATAATTTTGCCTAATTTACACTATTGTGCGTAAACTTTATTAAATATTCCCCAAAAAAGTATATGGAGGTGATAAAAATATGTGCACTCCCGTATATGTTACAGTTAAAGCGGCATCAACTATGGCACCTATAATAAGTTACCTCGTAGGGGCTGTTGTTCTTGGAATAGGGTCTGCTTTGTGCTTCTTTAAGGCATTCAGAACAAAAGAAGAAGTTTCGAGTTAAATCTAATCTTTATTTTTAATAAATTTTATTCAACTGCCAGTTTAATCCGCTTTTAAATATAACAAATTTGAAAATTTATACTAACAAAGTATATGCTAACCATTTGAGCTAATTCAAAAAATTTAAAAAGTGCTAGTCTGATTGTCTTGGGTCAAAAAATCAGGTGTATGCCATGAGTACGGTGAAGCTTGTAGAAGTCATTCTTACTGCAGAAGTGTACAATAGGTTTGAAGAACTCACAGAAGACGATATTCCAAAAGAAATAAGAAAAATGTTTTACAGTAAAAACGGAATTAGCAGACCTCTTGTAGTAAAGTTGGATATGCTAAAAAGCATAGGTAGTGCAAAGCACGTTGAAGAAACTTTGAAGTTGCCTTTTGTAGATTTAAACAACCTAACAAAACAAGTATTACTAACTTCTTTACCAGCTGCAGCAAAATGGTTTGCTTCAAAAGGGTTAGAGAGGATTAAAAACAATCCTGTTCTTGCATACTACTACCAGAACGATGGTTTTGATGTATCTTATGAAGAAGCAAAAAAAAGGAATTTACCAAAACATAGTGATAAAGAATGGCTCAAAACAGTTATTGCTGAATTAGAGAAGAACAAGGAAACAGCGGAAATGTTAGGATTAGTAAGAATATACTCTCCAGAGGATATAAAAGTTAACTTTAAAGATGTTGCTCTTGATGAAGAACAATTAGAAGAAATAAGGAAGATAGAGGTTGCAATGGAAGAAAGAGAGTATCTGAAAAAAATTGGAGTTATTGAAATAGGTAAGCTTTTGTTCATAGGTCCCCCCGGTACAGGTAAAACCACTACTGCAAGAGCTTTAAGCAAGAAATTGAAAATACCCCTCGTAGAAGTAAAGCTATCTATGATCACATCTCAGTACTTGGGTGAAACATCGAAAAACATAGAGAAAGTATTTGAAATAGCAAAAAGGCTAAATCCATGCATTCTCTTCATAGACGAGTTTGATTATGTGGCAAAAACAAGAACAAGCGATGAACATGCAGCTGTTAAAAGAGCTGTTAACACACTACTGAAATCTATTGACGAAATAAATCTTGTAGAAGATGGTGTAATACTCATTGCAGCAACAAATCATCCAAGTTTATTAGATCCTGCAGTGTGGAGAAGATTCGATAAGATAGTCGAATTTCCAGAACCACAAGAAAAAATAAGAAAAAGAATTCTTGAGTTAGCCTTAAAAAAAGTTGATGGAGACTATAATATAGACGAAATAGTAAAACTAACAGAAGGATTTACAGGATCAGATTTAAAGCTTGTAGTCAGAGAGGCTGTGTTAAAAGCACTCTTAAGAGGAGAGAAAAAAATAACTATGGACGACCTACTTCAAGCTGTGGAAGATGTTAGAAATAGGTTGTGTCTAAAAACATCCTACTAAGGCTATGAAAGTAGTACTACTTGGAACTGGTGATTCTCCGGGTACACCTGTTATAGGCTGTCACTGCAGAACTTGCGAGAATGCAAGAAAGTATGGGTGGGAGAGGAGAAGGTTCTCCATCCTTATTAAAAATGAAGAAAAAACGATGATAATTGACACTTCCCCCGATATGAGATATCAACTACTCAAAATGAATGTAGAAAGAGTTGATGCAGTTATATGGACTCACTGTCACTACGATCATTTTGCTGGATTCGGAGATTTCTACAGAGTTCAAGATGATGTTGTTGTATATACCTCACCTGAAGTACATGAGGATATTGGAAAGTACATGGACTTTATGAAGTATAAACCAATTGAAGTAGAGAGCTACGAACCTTTTAAAGTTATAGGATTAAAAGTTACAATCGTAGATGTAAATCACCCTCCTCTACGAAGGGCTCATGGTGTAGTTATAGAAAAAGATGGATACAAAATAAGCATAAGTGGAGATACAAACATAGATATACCAAACAAAAGTATAGAAGAAATGAAAAATCCAGACCTGTTCATAGTTGAAGCCTTAGCTCCAAAATTTCACTTTAGAAAACACATGAATGCTGAAGAAGCTATGCTCTTATCAAAAAAGCTAAAAGCAAAAAAAGTTGTTTTAACACACATGAGTCACTTTTTCCCACCGCACAACGTAGTTATAAAGAAGTATCCCGCTGGCTATGACTTCCAAACATTTGAGTTTAATGGTAAAAAAGAAAAACAAGATTTGAGTTCATTTATTTAATGATCGCTGGATTAGATATTGGTGGAGCTAATACAAAGTGTGTTATATTAGATGAGAAAACTGACTTTAAGCTTGTTTACTATCCTCTTTGGAAGAAAGATAATTGCAAAAAATTCGTTGAGCTGCTCAAAAGCTTTGGAGAATTTAAATCTGTTTGCACAGTTACTACTGCAGAAATATGTGATACATTTAAAACAAAAGAAGAGGGAATTAAATTCGTTGAAAATGCTGTAAAAAAAGCATTTCCAAAAGCAGTACATCTATTTTTAAATTGTAATGGTGAAATAAAAGAAGCTATGAATCCTCCTCAGGAATTCGCTGCATCCAATTGGGTAGCTTCAATCAAATACTTAATGGAAAAAGGTGAAAGAGATTTTTTATTTGTAGATATTGGATCAACAACTACTGATATAATACCAGTTAAAGATAAAATTCTTTCAGGAAAATCAGATTTTGAAAGATTGAGGAGAGGGGAGCTACTCTATTTAGGAGTTCTTAGAACTCCAATTTTTTACGTACTTAGATATTCAAAAAAAGTTCATGCCCCTACAGTTCCAGAGTTTTACTCTACGGTAGGAGATGTTTTCATAATTACAGGAGATATTGATAAAGAAAAGTATAGCTGTGAAACACCAGATGGAAGGGGAAAAACTTACGATGAATGCTGCCAAAGAATTGCAAGACAATTCTGCTGTGATAAAAATGAGATAAACTGTGAGGAAATAGCTTTTGAAGTCAAAGAAGAATTTTTAAAGTTGATTAAAAATGCAGTAGAATGGCAAATTAAAAAGTGGAATTTAGACAAAGTAATCGTTTGTGGATTGGGGGATTTCGTATTAAAAGAGATTACAAAAGATTTAGGAATTAAGTGTAAAATGTTAAGAGATGAGATTGGTGAGTTTTCATATGTTTTTCCATCATACGCATGTGCAATGTTGGCTAAAATGAGGTACAAAAAATGGAGGTAATCGTGGCTAAGCTGGGAGGAAGTATTGCTAGAAGAAGATTTGATAGGCTAAAAGGTATTTTAGAAGAGCTAAGCTACGCAAAGAAAATAGTAATTGTGCCTGGTGGTTGGATTTTTGCCGATATATCAAGACTAATAGATTTAAAGATTGGATTGGAGGATGAAACATCCCATACACTTGGTATTATGAGTATGGAAATGTTCGCGAAAGTTTTACTCGACGTAGGAAAAGAAAAATTTAAGCCTGCATTACTAAATGAGCTGGTATTTAATAGAGAAAGAGAAAACAGATTCATCTTACTACCCTATTCATCAAATATGCATAAATTAGATTTACCTAAGAGCTGGGAGGTTACATCAGATAGCTTAGCTTTGTGGACTGCTAAAATGCTAAAAAAAGAGTACAATGTTAAAGTTATTAAAATAACAGATGTTGATGGAATTTTTGTTAATGGTAAATTAGTAAAGAAAATTAGGGCTGAAGAAGTGAAAGGATGCCTTGATCCATACTCTCTCAAGTTTATAAGAGAATTCGAAATACCCGTATTTGTTTGCAATGGAATTATTAAAAACAGAGTAAAAAGTTATATATTGGAAGGCCAAACGCTGGGCACGTTAGTTATATAATGGGGGTGTTCAAAGAATGGAAGTTAAAAGGTGTGTAACGTGTGGTTCTAACTTAGTAGGAACAAATTACGTTGCTTTTCCATGCCCATCTTGTGGAGAAACGATATACAGATGTAAAAGATGTAGAAAATTGGCAAACCCATATACATGCGAAAATTGTGGATTTACAGGGCCTTAAGGAGGTGTCCATATTGGCAAACGTAATTATGAAGATAAGAGTGATGCCAACCGGCGTAGATGTAGATTTAGATAAAATTAAGGAGCGTATAAAAGAAGTTGTTCCTGAAAATGTAGAAATTAGAGATATGGGTGTACAGCCAATTGCATTTGGACTTAAAGCAATAGTCGTAGCAGCTGTAGCTCCAGATGAAGGAAACATTGGTGAAAAGTTTGCAGAAAAAATAAGAGAAATAGAAGGAGTTGAAAGTGCAGAAGTTGAATCAGTAGAATTACTTTAAATTTATCTTTTTTAAAACTATTTTTGGAAAACTAAATGGACCGGTGGGGATTTGAACCCCAGGCCTCCGCCATGCCAAGGCGGCGCTCTACCGCTGAGCTACCGGCCCTTCTTAAATTTAAACTTACATAAGATTTATGAAGTTTGCGGTCAGCAAAATTACTGACATGGATAAAAACATAAAACTCCTTGGAATTGTAAGTTTTCTAAACGATATGAGTAGTGAAATGATATTTCCAATACTACCTTTTTTCTTAGCTACTCTCGGAGCCAATTCAGTACTAATTGGTTTTTCAGGAGGTTTACTGGAAGGTATTTCAGGAATTATGAAAGTAGTATCTGGATACATTTCTGATTTAATTGGTAAAAGAAAACCCATAGTTATAATGGGATATAGTCTATCTCAGCTATCTAAGCTTGGAATTGCTTTATCAAAAACAGCATACACCTCAATTTTGTTTTTATTTTTAGAGAGAAGTGGTAAAGGTTTAAGAACAGCCCCAAGAGATGCTTTAATTGCAGAAAGTTCTAAAGAAAAAGGCCGAGCTTTTGGATTTCATCGTGCAATGGATAGTTTTGGAGCAGTATTAGGAGCAATATTTGCTGCAATTCTTTTTGTTTGGATAAATGAAAGAATGATAATTTTAATTGCTACAATAATTGGTATTCTATCTATTTTCCCCCTAATAGCTTTAAAAGATAAAGCATCAACAACAAAACCTAAACTAAACTTGAGAGTGAAAAAGTACATCGCATGTTCAATAATATTTGGCTCAGCAAACATTAGTTACATGTTTTTTCTACTTAGGTTTGATATTGTAAATGCCCTAATTATGTATGCTTTGTTCAATCTTGTTTATGCTTCCCTATCTTATCCAATCGGAATAATATCAGATAAAATTAAGAAAAAAGTAGTTGCTTCAATTGGATACATATTTATGTTTATAACCTGCATAACCGCCATATTTATACCGGAAGTATCTCTAATTACACTTGGCATTTTTATGGCATTAACTGATGCAACTCAAAGAAGCTTTGTTGCTGAGATATCTGAAAGCTATGGTTTTAGCCTTGGAGCGTATCAACTCGTGTTTGGTCTGTCTGTCCTATTAGCCAACACAATTTATGGATGGCTTTGGGGGTTTAGTAAGATATACACTTTAATGCTCGCTGCAACGATGTCAATTGCTTCATCAATAGTTTTTCTAAAAATCTAAAATAAAAAAATTTATATTAATCCTGCTCTTTGTAGCAACATTATGTCTTCAGTTTCCAATTTCTTGCCTTTCTTGAACATCTCGTAAATCTCTTTTGCCTTCCTTATGAGTTCCTCTCTTTCCTGCTCTTCTTTGCTTTTTACTTGCTTCGCCTTCAAAGCTTTTATCACTTTATCAAGATCCTTTATATCTTTTCTAATCTTACCTATCTTTGCGTGACACTGGTCAGCCTCTTTCTTGCTTTTTAGAAAGTTCTCGTGCATTTCGTCAGCCAATTTTCTTTTCTCATCAACCTGCTTGAAAATGGAAAGCATTTCTTCATGATATACGTCCGCTTTACCAACAAATTCCAGCATTTGTTGGTGTAATTCTTTTGCCTCTGCTTTAAGTTCTCTTATCTTAGCTATTAGCTTTTTAAACTCTTCATGTTTTTCAAGCTGTTCTTTTCTCTTTTCCAACTCTCTTTTTAGCTTAGCTATTCTTTCTATTAGCACTCTCTCCTTCTCAATCGTTAAAACGCTCGTTTGTTGTTTGAATTCAAGCCTTCTAATTTCTTTTTCAATTTCACCTAAGGGCCTTCCACCTTTATCGATGCTCTTCCTCAGTTTATCTAACTCTTTGTAAAGCATATCTATTTCATTGTGAATTTTGTTTCTCTTGGCTTTAATTTCTCTCGCCTTTTCGTTAAACTCGTCTCTTTTTATTTTACACTCCTTTGCCTTGGCTAACAACTCTCTAACTTCCTTGTTTAATTGATCTCTCTTATCTGCATATTCCTTTGCAAGTTTATTTAGTTCATCTCTCTTTTTTATAAGCTCCTGAAGGTCATTTTCAAGTTGCTCTTTCCTTTCAACCAATTTTTCCAGCATCATGTTCTCACAACAGTCCCGTTGTTTCGGAGACAATGGTATTTAATGGGTGCCAAAAAGCACCCGAAGTTACTTTGCCAGCCTACAAGATATGGAATTTAAATTTTTCTCTAAATATCGTTTAAAAAGTTTTCCAATATTCGATATATTTCACATTCTTTAAAAGTATATTTTACAGTAGTAAATTCTTTTTTAAATTCAGATACTTCATTTCTTAATGAATTTTCATCTTTTTTATTATTCACAGCGTCATAAATAAATCTTGCTATTTCCTTCATCTCCCCTTCCTTCATTCCCAACCTTGTAACTTCTTGAACTCCAATTCTTATTCCTGATGGATTTTCAGTTTTACTTAAATCATCCCACGGAAGAAGGTTCTTATTTAAAATTATATTAACTCTTTCAAGTTTCTTTGCAACAGGATCTCCTCCTCCAAATTTAGATACATCAACCGCAACTTGATGAGATTGAGTAAATCCCTTACTTTCACCAACAACTTTAAACCCAAGCTCATATAAACTCTCAGCAAGAGCTTTGGCATTTTTTACAATCTGTCTTGCATACTCTCT
>Ga0256840_1000103_pt1 | contig 72602 bp, 75 predicted proteins | sample 355202metaG_FD_185969 | JGI IMG/M metagenome (GOLD analysis project Ga0256840, IMG submission 185969) | Hydrothermal vent microbial communities from Mid Atlantic Ridge, Atlantic Ocean - 355-202 | ecosystem: Environmental > Aquatic > Marine > Hydrothermal vents | place: Atlantic Ocean: Mid... | reverse complement strand
AATTTGCTACATGACCTATAACTACCCCTATCCCAGCTGCACCATCAGAAGAGTTTATAGAGTTGTTTATAACAAGAGTATCTTGAGCTCCCATAAACATCATAGAAACAGAGTTATACTTATATGTGTTAGCATCATAGATATTTCTATGGCTCATACTTAAATGCGTTGCAAACCTATTGTGCATAAAAGTGTTGTGCGTAAAGTTGTTATCGTTAGAATAGTTAAGAGTAACATCCCTTGAGTAGTCTATAACGTTGTTAGTTATAATGTTATGAGATGCATAGTAGAGCTTAAGAGCGTTTCCTTTAAGACTTATCTCAATATCTTTAGATGTTATATAGTTGTTAGTTATATGAGAGTTTGTTACTATGTTCATATCTATACCATAGAGACTATCAAGTATGGAACAATTATCAATAGTGATGTTTTTTACCTTGTTGAGAGTAACTCCCGCGTTAATATTTTCCATCCGATCACCACTATTTGTTATGGTAAGATTTTTGAGTGTTACATTTGAAGCATTAATAGTTATGACGTTACCCTTAGCATCACCATCAATGATAACACTCTCTCCAACACCTATGATGCTAAGCGGTTTGTTAATGACGATAGAACCAAGATAAGTAGCGTTTTTAAGCTTAATAGTTGCGTAGGGAGTAGCTCGATTTATGGCATCTTGAAGTGGTGATGCAAAGATGCTACTTACTAAAAATATAGCTATGAAAAGTAGTTTCATCTGTTGTTAATAGAACTTATGAATTTCTTCCATAATATTTGCAAATTCTATGTCATCACCTTTTGATTTTAAAAAGTTTATAAGATATATTTGAGAAGCTTCTACGCCATCACTTTTTTCGATTTTCAATAGTTCTGCGTAGAGATTCGCTATAATCTCTATGACATGTGGCGATATACTTTTACGTGAAGCATGATAGCCTATAATTTTACCACTATCTGTATCTTTTCTTATTTCAAACTCTGTAAATATCCAATAGTACCTACCATCTTTAGCAAGGTTTTTTACCACTGCATTGATGTTTTTTCCCGCACCTATAGTCTCCCAAAGAAGCTTAAAAACAACCTTAGGCATATCAGGGTGACGGACTATACTATGAGGTTTTCCTATAAGTTCCTCTTCACTGTATCCAGATACCTCCATAAAGTAATCATTACAAAAGGTAATTTTTCCTTTTTCATCTGTTTCACTTACTATATAACGTTTTGGATCAAGTACTATCTCTTCGTCTTTAGGTATTGGCTTATCCATCATTATATCCTTCCGTTGATAAGATTTATTAGAGCCATGCTTACCTCTTTAAATCCAAAAACTCTTTTGCCATTGTATTTTTTAGCAAATTCTTTTGCTTCTTTATAGGAATCAAATGGCACTAAATCATCTCCAGCAGGGCTAATCGCGCGGGAACCATAAACAAAAAATGCACCACGTGCTTCTATAATTTTGCCATTTGAATAATCAGTCACTAATATATCTTTAAAATCTTCTTCGCTTTTAACCCCTATATACGCCCAATTTGCTGGTCTAAAGTAAAACTCAAACATAGACTTAGGCGAAGAAAAATATACTTTTTTACCATTTTGAAGCTCGATTTTTGAAGCCCACTTCATATCTTTTATGAGCTTCAAATGTCTCACTTCGCACTCAGTATTTTTCGTAATATCTATCTCATATGCGAACACTAAACTACTTAGCATCACAAGTATTAGTAAAATATTTTTCATCACTACCCCTAAACCAAATCTTTTTTCTTAAATATACTAAACCCACCATAGGCAAATACTAAACCTAATGCCAAAGGGTAACCAATAGAGAGCATAACAAAAGTCATTTGGCTCATGCTGTCTAAAATGTAAAAAGCCACAGGACCCATAACAGTAAGCTCAGGGTCAAACAAAGAGATAGCTGCTACACGAAAAATCTCCATCGGATTTGCAAGAGCTATCATAATGATAAGCTCTTCGTTAAATCGTTGTTGCATCATTAGAGATATAAGCGCTATATCGATAAAAGCAAGTAAAAATATCCATACAAAAAATGCTACACCAAGGGCTACTTCACTAGACTTTACAAAACTCGATATAAAAAAAGCTATCCCTAAAAATGCAGATGATAGTGAAAATAGCAAACCAGTATATAAAAAGAAAATCCCCCAAGGGATGGATGCACCAATAGATGCACCATATACGATAGCAATCACCATAGCAAAAAATACGGGCATATATACAGTTACAAAACGCCCTATTATTTTGCCCCAATAGTACTGCTTGAGAGAGATAGGAAAAGAAAGCATATACTCTAAAATATGGTTATCTCTATCTCCACTTATCGAACGAACAGTAGTAATAAGGATAAATATAGGCAAAATCACTATAGTAATTTGTATATACATAAGTAACAAACGACTCAGTCCACTAAAGCCCATCACTTGGCTCTCAGTAACACCAGCGATAAAGAACAAAGCGATAAGTCCACCAAAAACAAGTGAATACACTAAAAACCATTTCGCTCGCATAGATTCTTTTAAATCTAAGTACGCAATTAAATACAGATTTTTCATTAAACCCCCAACACTTTTTTTCTAATTTTTGGATTTGCCATATGCTCACCCCTTAACATTTTTAATCTAACTTCATCAAATTCTATCATCATTTCATTTCTACTTTCATAAGCTACAAAACCATATTTCATAGGTGTTCTTTCATGCATTTTATATCTCGCCTTATAAATAGGCACAAACCTTTGCGTATCTTTTGTGAAAACCTTGGAAATATCCACTGAAAAATCTATCTCATATTTTTGTGCATATAAAATCATACAACCGATATCATCAAAAACATAATCTTCATCTTTGGTCTCAACCTTAGCACTATATCTATTTGTCTTATCTACTTCCATATGACACTGTGGACATTTCGTTGAGTTGTGTTGCGATGCTTCGCTCTTAGCATCACCGCACCCCACAAAAAAGAGTGCCAGGATAAAAAAAACTAAAAGACTAAACCCTCTCATCCGATACCACTTTACCTAAGTCCATATAAATTTGTCTGTTGACTAACTCTTCAACCTCTTCTAGTCTATGTGTGACAAAAAGAAGTACCTTATCTTCTTCATTTTGCTTAAGGAGTCTATAAAAATCATCCCTAGCCTTAGGGTCAAGATTGGCAGTTGGTTCATCATAAATAATAATCCCACTCTTTTTAGCAAGACTTATAGATATAAGAAGTTTTTGCTTCATGCCTCCACTTAACTTAAAAAATGACTTATTCATATTTGCATTGATATCTAACTTCATCTCATTTGAATAGTGCTTAATAAGTTCTTTATCTACTCCACTACTTGTCACAACATAGTCCATTAACTCCCCTATGCTAAGCTTAATAGGGGGTGGCAACTGTGGCACAAAACTAATATTTTTAAGAACTTCAATACGCTCTTTTATAGGGTCACGTCCATCTATGAGGACTTGCCCTTCATCTGGATGATAATATCCAAGTATCGAGCGAATCAAAGTTGTTTTACCAGCTCCATTTGCACCCATAAGTGCTATATAGTCATTTTTTTTGAACTCACAACTGACGCTATCGAGTGAGATGTTTTGAGCGAATTTTTTAGTTAAGTTTTCTATTTTTATCATATATTATTATACCTATTTATACTAAACTTTTAAGTCTGAAGTCGAAGTTTAATGCATCTGCATGACAAACATCTATACATCGACCACAAAGTGTACAGTCTGCACCAGTTATATACTCTCTTGTGATGTTTTTTTCTTCTCTTTGTTTATCGTATTTTGCCTTGGTTATCTCTAAGACTTGATTTTCAAAACACACATCATGACAAACCATACAGTGGTCGCAGTTATCATTCCATTCTATTCTGAGTGCTGCTACTTTACCTATCATTCCATATGTAGTTCCTATAGGGCAGACATAGGTACACCAAGCACGACGTGAGTAAAAAGTTTCTATCAAAAATATTGCTACTACCCAAAGAAAAGCCAGTGACCAACCATACACTATCATACGAGAGAGAATTCCAACTACATTAAATGTTTCAAAAACTAAATACCCGCTTGTAGCAGACATTATCAAAAATGTTACCCAAAAGATATATCTAACTCGATGATCAAAGTCTCTTTTTTTTATAATTTTCTTTTTAACAAGGGTATTGTTTAACTTCTCACTGATTTCACTAATAATTCCGTATGGACAAACCCATGCACAGTAGCTTCTACCGCCAACAAGCAAATACACTAAAATAATTGTTACCGTACCAATAATCATATTTACAGGTAAATGATGCGTAGCTAAGACTACTTGCATATTTGTAAATATATCTATCATATGAAAACCTAAAAAGCGTGAACCACTGAGCGTACCTTCTAGAACTTGCAAGTCTATAAAAAAAGATAAGAAAAACAAAAGATGTATACTAATCACAAGAATCCATCTTTTCATTCTATAACTAAAAAATTTTTTACCCTCTTTAGTTCTATCAAAAAATGTAGACCAAAAGCTTGTATTTGCTATGGTCTCTCTTGAGTTAAATTTGTCCATCTGCTCTTGCTTTAAATTCACTTATCTCTTTTGCTAATCTTCTTAAGTCTTCATCACTATTCTTAATAAGAAGACCCTTCATAACAAGGTTTTCTGTACGACCAGATTTAAAATCTTGTAGTTTTTTATAAAGCATTGCTTCACTTTGCCCAAATACTGGAGGACCCATCATTTTTCTACCACTTTGATAGCCAGTTCCATTTACACCATGACACGATGAGCATTTTTGTTTATACTCTAGAGATGTATTAAACTTTTTCATACTTCCAGCTTTTTCTCGAAGCATTTGTAATTCTTCATTATCTTTTTGACTATCAGTTTTTTCTTCTATAGTTGAAGATGAAGCTACATTCATCTCTCTATCTCCAAAGTTTTTTATAACCTTAGCATGCTCACCACCTTGGTACACAGCATCATCCATGGCCGTAAATATCATAAGCCCTATTATTAATGCGGTTAAACTACCTACAATTATATTTTTCATTTTTGATTCCTCATTTTTTTAAGTTCTTTATTAAATCTATAAATTTCTTCCGCCATTTCTCTCATCTCTTTAGCATCCATATTTTCAACAAGTCCACTCATCAAAACATTTAAAGTTTTGTCTTTTTTAAACTTCATAATTTTGTTAAATATAAAATCCGCATCCTTTCCAAGAAGTGAGGGGCCAATAATTCCATTCGCATAATCACTATGACACGCTGAACACTTCACTATAAACTTTTTACTAAGTTTATTTATCATCATGCTTACCTGAACTTTTTCATAGGGACTTCTTATATGCAAGTTAGCATCTATCGCTGTTCTTTGTTTTTTTGTATCCTTAGCACCGTAATCAAGATAATAAGATGTATCTCTAGTACCAGAATCTTTCTCAGCTACTTTTATAGCCTTAGCATCATCATTTGCAACTATTTCTATACCTGAAGAACTTGTCGCAACATTCACTTTTGTATCTGCTTTTTCTTCAGCTTTATCAGAGGAACATCCAGCAAATATGATAGATGTCACCATGAAAAATACTATACTACTAACTTTGATAAACTGACTCATAACTCTCCCTTGGTTTTATTACTATCGATGGGGTTTGTGTTGGACATACCTCTTGACAAACTCCACAGCCTATACAGCCATCATATATCTCTGGTTTATTTCCACCTGCACTATCATAAATCATCGCTATAGCACTGAGTGGCTCTGGAATCGGACACATATCTGCACAAAGTGTACATTGCTTGCCTTCAAAACTATCTAATTTTTCTAATAAGTCTAGTTCTAACTGTGTCACATTTGTTACATTCTCTGTAAAACTATGCATTTTTATATTGAAGCCTTGTGGAACTGGCGTATTGCTCATTGCAAGGCAAGTATCTGGGAACTCTAAAACTGCTATTCCCATGTGGATATCTTCAGGCTTTTCACATGTATGCTCTAGGGCTCCACTTGGACAAGCAAGTACGCAGGGAACTGCCGAACAAGCATAACAACCTCGTTGTGTTGCATCGATATACGGAGTACCAACACCATGACCCTTTACTATGTCTGATAATTCTATCGCATGGTATGGACATACTTGAAGGCATTGTCCACACTTGATACAAAGTGCTAAAAAATCTTCCTCAGTGACTGCACCCGGAGGTCGCAAACGAGTTTCAGCGCTTAAAGGATAAGGAGAAAATACAATACCCCCACCAAGAACTAAACCAAGAATACCTAAAGATGAGTACTTCATAAACTTTCTTCTATCTGTTTGAACCTTTGCCATCATTATCCTTCAAATCTAACTATTGGTTTTGCATCTTCTAGCAAAAACAAGGGTTTTGTAAATGGTGCTAATTTTGCTAAAAAATTTAAAAGAGATATCACAGGACTACCATAAAAAAACTTTACATCAGGGTTATAGACCCAAAGTTGGTCAGCATACTGATACACACGATGAGGAGTATCCCCTACATTATCGCCATCCCTATCAAAACCACTATAGTTATCCCAGTAGTTACCTACTATCTCATTATCATTCGTCTTACTTCCACGAGAATCGTTAACAATATCTTCAATATTACCCTGAATAACATTACTTTTTAAAACATTATTTTCACTCACAGAGTGAAAATGTAGTGCTTCTGAGTTATAAAGAATTTTATTGTTAATCATCCAGTTGTGTGTATCTGGTTCAAAAGGGCTTCTATCTATATAGATTCCTTGAGCACAGTATATGATGGTGTTGTCTTTAAGCGTAAAGTTTGAAACATCTTTCAAACCAATCCCCATACCAGTAGCCCCAAGAGAACTTTTTATGATATTTCCAGTAGCTATTGTGTCTTTTGAGTACATAAAAAATATCCCTACACTGTTGTATGCATAATGATTATTTTTTACTATATTTTTACCTGCATGCATAAAGTGAAGGGAGTAACGGTTATGTTCGCCGAAGTTATCTTCTATAAGATTTCCATTTGAGTACCACACTACCATATCACGAGATTTTATAAGCGAATTTTTACGTATAATATTATCGTTTGAGTACCAGATACGCAAACCATCCCCACGCAGACCTAAGGGTAAATCTTTTGATGTTATAGAGTTGTTAGAAACTATAGAGTTGCTCACCATTTGAAAATCAATCCCAAATAAACAATCCTTTATAACACAATTGCTTATCTCACACTGTTTACCTTCTGTCATCTTTATAGCAGCATCTACCTTATCATTTCTATCTCCACTATTAATGATAGTAAGATTTTTGAGTGTTATAAATGAACCTTTAGTTGTGATTACAGTCCCCTCATTCAACCCATCGATAATAACACCCTTTTCACGTCCGATGATGCTAAGGGGTTTATCTATCGTTATCTTTCCCTCATAGACCCCAGCTGGTAACCTCAATATTGAACCAGCAGGAGCCTTATCTATCGCATCTTGAAGTACGTTCGCATTCAAGATACTAAGGAAAGATAGGCAAAAGATTAATGAGAATATTTTCATGTATACCTACTCACTTAACTCTTTCATCGCCTTTTGCTTTGCAAAAAAGGCTAAAAGAGATAACAATGCAATAACTACCAACAGGTAAAATCCAATCGTTGGATACGAATGCGTTATAAACTGAGCAATCTTGCCATCACCAAAAACTGTAGGCATAAAAGGTTTTATCTTAAATGCACCCCAGTCATGAAGATTATGCCCAAACCAATAGAGCCAATAAGAGTAATCAGCGATAAATAATAAAGGTAATGAAGCAGGAATAAGCATAAAGTAGTTAAGAATTTTTTTATTGTATGCTATAAAATAAACCATAATCAAAGATAAAAGTAAGAGCGCGTATATACCAATATTTCGCTCAAAAGTTCCACCTACCCACATAGGGTCCATACCTACATAGTGATTAATAGTGTTCATCTCATGAACCTCTCCACTAAATCCATCAAAATGAAAAAAGACAGGGATACCTTCAGGAAAAGCGACTTTAGGATAGTTTGGAGCTTCTAATGATACAGCCCAAATAGGCATAGATGCTACACCAATCTCAGCAGCACTCTCTATCATCTTTTCTAAATTATTGTGTGCCTCTTTTGGAGTAGATACACTCTTGTACCTACCTTGGTTGTAAAGATTCCATACTGATGCTGTTATTGGCGATATCTCTTCACTCTTTCCTTCATCTATCTGTGTTAAGGCTCCATTAAAGGCTATCATTGGGAGGGTAAAGGCAAAAGTTAAGATAAGTAGTGCGAGGGTAGCAAAAATTTTTGCTTTTTTTAGACTTGGGTGCATATAGTGTCCTTAAAACGTATATTTATAATTCAAACGATTATACCCTATTTTTCAGAAAATACCTGTTGATATATATCAATATATAATATACTTTGTATAACTTCAAGGTATAGTTGTGATTAATTTTTTGATTTATATCAATATTAATATTAATGTCGTATAATTCTTTCACTAAGGATTTCCATGAGAACACAGCTAGAAAACATACTATTATTTAGCGATTTGGACGATAAAACAATCTCTCAAATAGAGGGCTTTACCACTGAACATAAAATCGCTAAAAATGGCTTAATTTTTTATGAAGGTGATGACTCTGATTACCTATATCTCCTTACAAAAGGTATTATCAAGCTTTTTAAGACAGCTTCAAACCATAAAGAGATAGTGCTTAAGTATTTTCAAGGGCATGAACTCATAGGTGAAGTAGCGAACTTTGAAAACATTCCATATCCAGCTACTGCGAAGGCGCACTCAGATGTTGAGTACTTAAAAATAGACTTTGCAAAGTTTAAGGATGTCGTATTACAAAATCCCGCTTTACTTTTTCAAATCCAAACTTCACTCATAAAAAAAATCAAGAACTTAGAAAATATCATCTCAACTAATTTAGTTTTAGACTCTAAAGAAAGAGTTGCAAAATACTTGTATTCACATGCAGACGATTTTTTTGAAACTAAAAATATCATCATTGCTGAGATGCTAGGCGTCTCACCTGAAACTCTTTCTCGAATTTTAAAATTTTTCAAAGACCATGATATCATCGATGTAAAAACTAAGAGAATAGACAAAGAACGCCTAGAAGAATTTTTCACCTAAACATCATGAAAACAATCATCATTTTTCTTGTTTTAACTTTTAGTGCACTCAATGCATCTCATGGTCAAAACTATTATCATTATGGAGATATCGACTCAAAGCTTAACAAAAGAGCCATCTTAGAAATCGCAAAACAAGAGATAAGAAAACTTGTTTTAGAAAGAAAGATTCCAAAAAGCTGGAAATCAGTAAGCCCTACAAAGATAGAAAAAAATCACCATACAAACTCAAATAACTGGGTTGCGATATTTAAAAATACACATATTAAAAAAGTTAAAAAACAAACATTACATATCTTTATCGACCCCTATGGAGAGATAAAAGGGGCGAACTACTCAGGACAATGGACAAAGTAGACTTATTTGGCTATACTTCCACTCCAAATACCTTTACGGGTATTAAAATTTTAAAAGAAAGTGGGTGATGTGATATGCCAGGAATAGTACTTCGTTCAGATGATAATTTTGATGCATCTTACCGCCGTTTCAAGAAGCAGACTGACCGTAACTTAATCGTTACCGAAGCTCGTGCTCGCCGTTTCCATGAAACGGAAACTGAAAAGCGTAAGAAATTCAAAATAGCTTCTCGTAAGAAAATGCTTAAACGTCTTTATATGATGAGACGTTACGAATCACGCCTATAAGAATTAGCCCTTTTTGGGCTATATCTTCTTCAAAGAGATTCCAAATCTAGTTTGGAATGACACTCCAATCCCCTAAAATTTATAACCACCTATAAGTCTTAACGAGTAAGTATTTGGTTCGTTATCTAAGTTTACATCTTCATAAGTTCCTGTAAAATAAGTACCTTTATCTCCACCGTAACTTAATCTTATGCCATTTAGTTTCATAGCATCTTGAGCTTGTCCATTTGCATTTTTAGAAAAATTTGGGTCTAAGTCAAAATACGTATATCTATATCCTAACCACAAATTATCTAAGATATCATAACCAATTTGAGCCTTATAAGATGCAGCATTTTGCAAACTTCCTGCTTCAAAAAAGTGAAATATCATACCATTTGCAAAGTAAGGGTAACCACCAAAAGCACCAAGGGTAGTCCCTTGACCAGATCCATCAGTAAATTTTGCGACGCCAGTTGCAAAATTAAAACCAAAGTCAAAGTTTCCATCAAACCTAGCACTATAAATAGAATAATCAATCTCCTCAGTTTTGGCAGCAGCTGTTGAAAGGTAACCGACCTCTTTAAAGTTGATAAATTGTAGTCCTGCATCATAGCTGAATCCAGCAATTTTATTTGTATAGTCGTATTGTATAAATAGGGTGTTATACATATCTTCAGCATAATAATCCCAAACTTGTACATTATGGTTTCTATCATCGTTGTACATAAAAGTGACTGTATAAATACCTTTATCACCTATAGCTATCTTATCTGCACTATCTATATACGACACTTCACTCATGGAGTTGAACTGTGTTTTATCAAAGCCTCTACTATTATCAGCCCCACTATCCCATACACCGGCCATTTGAGAGAAATAACCTCCCGCAATGGTAATATCTTCTAGTGCTTTGTAAGCATAGTAAGCTAACTCAAAGGAATTTGAAAACATATACCAGTCATCGGCATCTATCATTGGGGTGCTTAGCTCTTCACGACCAGCTAAAAGTTTATGATTTTTATCTTCATACTTCAGATAAACCTCTTGGAGAATGATGTAAGATTTTCTTTTAGCTGGGTCAAAAACAAAAGTTCTAGTTCCATATTTTTCATCATTTAACCCAAAGTCAGTAGCACCACCTAATGTAACTTTCGCACCAATTCTAGAATTTTTTGGGCTCGTTATTGAGATTTTAGGCATCACATATAAGCCTTTTGAATCTATATGCCCTTTGTTTGTATTTGGATTTGTTGGGATAATATTTCCACCTAAATCTATACCTGTTGGTGCATTTTGATACTCGTATTGAACCCAACCTGTACGTATATCACCTGAAAACTCCCAGCCATCTACTATCTGTATATCAGGTTTTTTCTCAATTTTATTTTCATAAGTATGATCTTGCGATAAAGAGCTATCTGCATCTATTGATGCAAAAAGCGTTGATGATAAGATACAAGATGCAAGGAGTGAATAATGTATGATTTTCATACCACAATCCTTATTGTGCTAAGGGATTTAAATGTAAATTTTTTATGATGTACTTAGCAGCGAGTTGCGCGCGAACTGAGTTACCATACTTGTCCAATGGTGGAGATACTATACCTATACCGAATTTACCAGGAATAACAGCGAGGATACCACCACCAACTCCAGATTTTGCTGGTGCACCTGTGTCGTATAGCCAATCTCCTGCGTTATCATAAAGACCTGCTGTAGCCATGATAGCCATGATTTTTGGAGTATATTTATAGCTTATGATATGTTCTTTTGTTACTGGATTTTGACCATGGTTTGCCAAAGTTGAGGCCATGACAGCTAAGTCATGTGCACTTACATTGAGTGAACATTGTTTTGTATACACTGTAGTAGCTTCAAGTGGGTCACTCCCCATACGTCCATAGGCATCAAGGAGTTTACTAATCGCTTGATTACGTTTGTTATCATTTACTTCAGAGATGTAGACATCTTCATTTAATTGTAGTTTACTTCCAGCATATGCAGACATGTTTGCCTTTATCTTTGCCCATCTCGCATCAGAATTTTGTGCTTTTACCCATGAAGTTGACTGTATAGCTCCAGCATTTACAAAGGGATTGAGAGCACTTCCACCATGCTGTTCTATTGCGATGATAGAATTAAAAGCAGCACCTGTTGCATTGACACCTATTCTTTTTTGAACAAACTTAACCCCTCTCTCACTCATAACTAAAGCTGCTGTAAAAACTTTTGAGATACTTTGAATAGATACTTGTTCTTTAGTATCGCCATATTCATAAATATTACCCTTAGTATCTACAAGAGTGATGCCAAATATATTTGGATTAACAATAGCAAGAGCTTTTATATAGTCTGCATTTGCACCACCCATATCACCCTTGTATTTATCATAAGCTTCTTTGAGTACTTTATTGATTCTTTCTTTGCTTAACGCTTGAGCATCTAAAGATGCACTAAATACACCTATGAGCAACACACTTAGCATAATTTTATATAGTTTTTGCATCTCAATTCCTTTATTTTACATAATGGAGTATATCAATATAAAACTAAACTAATTCTTTAGTACTCTATACCTAAACCTATGAGTATTTGAAAATCATCTTGAAGTGGAATATTTCCGTTTGCATCGACCCTAGGATTATATACATAATCCCAAACTGAAGTTATATCCAAATCTAACCAAGAAGTTAATTCATTTTCTAGCTTCACCAACATATGGTGTTTATAGAGCCCAGAAATATGATCAGAAAACGTAAACCTATATGTATACGTAAAATCAATATTCTTAGTAACCTCATCCTTATACTGCGTACTTAATTCTGCTGAGAAAGATGAAATTTTGCTTTTTTCATTTTCCCCAACACTCAGATAGTCTGTAAATATTATCGCAGGACCAACTGTAATATCCCACTCTCTTGCATCTGTATTGATCAACATATAACCAATACCCATCCCCCCAGTAAGCTGAAAATTAATGTTTTTAAATTTATCTTTATACAATTCACCAAAAATAGGTGTCCAATAAAAATCTTTATCTAAATAAATATCAAATTTTTCATTAAATCGATGATTACTCACTGTATCTATGTCAGATACTGAGGTATAGCGTCCTATATAGTCTAAAACTAAGCTTGTTTTAGCCGTTCTACGTTTAAACTTTCCTTGGGCTGAGTAATCCGCTTGGTTGCTATTTCCTTTTCGCCAATCAAAACTAATAGATACTTTTGCATACCAAAAATCTTTTTCACTGTTGCCAGAATGAGCAAATGATACAACGTCAGCTTTTGGAAATTCAAACTTATTATTTCCTTGAATGATAGTAATCTTATCATCTTTCATCCGCACTATCCCTTCAAATATTGCGACCTTATCTATATTGACACCTATTATTTGATAAGACTTAATTTGTTTAATATTTTTGAATTTAAAACTATGCATATTTATTTCGTCACTATCAAATTCTAACTTTTTATCAAACATAGCTTTTATGTAACCCTTAAACCATTCTCCCGATTTAGTTTGAATCCAGTCATAGTTCTTTGGTGTTGGAGATAATTCTTCCCATGTTTTTTCTTTTTTATCAAGTTCATCAAAGCTACCATCAAGCATAGCATCTATGGCAGTGTTGAGTTCCTCTTTCTTTTTTACCTTAGCATCATTCTTTTTTGCTTCTTCGCGAACCGCCTCCTTACTCATCCCTGAGGTATCTTCTACAACTATGGGTGCGGGTGATGCTAATGCTGAATCCTTCATACCAGCAGAATCATTTGCGCCCAAAAAAAGATAAAATAAACACAAAAGAAAAAGTACTTTCATCTAAAGCTTTCCGTACATCTCATTATAAAAACTAAGTGCATATCTGTCACTCATACTTGCTATATAGTCAGCTACTACTCTATGTTTTTCTCGTTTACCTAACTGTTCATAGTAAAACTTTGGAAGCATTTTATCTTCCTCCATCACGCCTTTATATATACCTTCAACAGCCTGTCTTCCAGCGTACATTCTTCGCACTATGTTTTTATGTTGATAGAGTTTACTAAAAAGTAATTTTTTAAGTTTTTTTATTTTCGTTTCTAATGCTGGGGCAAAACCTATAGGTAAACTCGTCTTAGCATCATAGGTAGAAGAGTAAATCTCTAAGTTATCAAACTTATCTTTTGAATACTCTAGTAATGAATATACAAGATGATTTATGAGGTGTGAAGAGAAACGGTAACGAAACATCTCTGAGTTCTCTTGGCTTACATTTTCAGCTTTTACCTTGTCTAAAATCTCATATGCTAATTCACTCGACTTAAGATCATCAAACGTGATAAAACCTGAATTGATGCCATCATCTATATCATGTGACATATAGGCTATCTCATCTGCACGGTCAACTATCATCGCTTCTATAGATGGATGCGTATCTAGGTTAAATTGTTCATCAATTTTACTTGGTAAGAAGCTTTTTTTATACGGATAAGAATGCTTGAGTATCCCCTCTAAAGTAGCAAATGTTAAGTTAAGTCCATCAAAACCATTGTACCTTTTCTCCAAAGAGGAAACAACACGAAACGACTGAAAGTTATGCTCAAAACCATTTTTAAAACCATCATTTTTCAGACAAATATCTAAGGTATCTCCACCTACATGCCCAAAAGGAGTATGCCCCAAGTCATGCGAAAGTGCTATAGCTTCTGCTAAAGATTCATTAAGCCCAAAGTGTGCAGTAATGGAACGGGCAATCTGAGACACTTCTATAGAGTGCGTTAAGCGTGTACGAAAAAAATCACCCTCATGGTTTAAAAAAACCTGTGTCTTATACTCAAGTTTTCTAAAACTACCAGAGTGAATCACTCGATCTCTATCACGAGCATAAGGGTTACGAAAATCTTTATCTATCTCATGAAAACGCTCATTGGGTTTCATAGTGGACCTTAAGATTTTTTCAAAAATTTAGTTAATATTTGAATTTTAACGCCATTTACACGACCCTCTATAAGTTCAGCATTACCACGAACAAGAGCTATATTACGAACGGCTGTTCCACGCTTAGCCGTAAAGGTCGTCCCTTTTACATCTAAGTCTTTTGTTATCACTACTGTATCACCTTGAGCTAAAACAACACCATTAGCATCTTTATAGACAAGTCCATCATCTTCATCACTCTCTACTCCAGCTTCAGCCCACGAGCGCTCATCTTCTTCAAGATACATCATATCTACTAAATCTTGACGACCGAGTTTATTTAACAGTCTAAATGTGAGTACTTTAACTGCTGAACTTTCGCTCCACATAGCATCATTTAAGCAGTTAAAGTGTGTCTCATCTAACTCACCACTCTCAATCTGAGATTTACAAACACCACATAATGTCACCTTAGCATCATCCCTACCACTTACTTCAAATTCACTCAACTCTTCTGTTGATCCGCATAATTCACACATATTTTTCTTTCCTTGTTTTAAATTAAAATTTTAAGCTTTGATTACTTTGTTTCGTCCAGCTTCTTTAGCCTTATACAAGGCTTTATCTGCTCTTTTCATCGTCTCAAAAGGGTCATTGTCACTTGACAAATTTTGTACTATCCCTGCACTTATGTTGACAAAGATTTTTTTGTTTTTGTTTTTACCTCTCACCATAAAAGGTGTCGTAGCGATAACCTCTCGCAAGATGTCAGTATGGATGAAAGCCTCATCTCTTTCACGTGAAGGAAAGAGTATGACGAACTCTTCCCCTCCATATCTATACGACTTACCGCCACCAACTTCTGCAAGTTTTGAAGCTACCATTTGTAAAACCTCATCACCAGTATCGTGGCCATAGGTATCGTTAAATTTTTTAAAAAAATCTATATCTACCATTGCAAGTGAGTATTTGCGACCTAATTTTGCCATATCTTCTATGAGTGCGCGTCTTCCTGGAAGCGATGTCAACTCATCATAAAAAGCCAACCTATACGCCTCTCTAATCAATAGTACCAAAATGATGAGACTTATAACTATAAAGCTATGCTCTAAGGCATGAGGAATTTTAACAAAGTAAAAGCCTACATAAAAACTCACTAGCATCACAACAAAAGAGGTATTGTAAATAAGCAAGTGTCCAAACAATGTAATAGAGAGCATGATAAAAAGTATAAATATTCCTAGAACTACTGATATATCTGAAAGAGGAAAAACGTTAAATGCAAATATTTTTATTTGAAATATATTTATTAAGCTCTCATTAGGAAATGCAATAAACCAAACAACAAGCCCTAGTTCAAATACAAATAGCAAAATTTTAAGGTAGCCCCAAAGAGTAAAGAACCCACGCTCTTTAAAAAGTAAAAACACTATAAGGTGTATGGGATATACGATGCTAAAGAGCTTAAATAAGCTTGTAGCATCTTCTTTAGCAAGAAACATAAAACTCACATAGAGCATAAGCAGAGGGAGCAAGGCAAAAATAAACTTTATCCTGTTAAAGTGCCATGATATTGCAATCACTATGATGCTAAGAAGATAAAAAACATAAGGAGAAAGAGAAAGAAGATACTTAGGTAAGCTTTCTTGATTGATATTAAATATTACAAAAAACAGAGCTATCGCAACTGGGATAATAAAATTAAAAGCTATTAGTTTTGCTGAATTCACAGCTTACTCATTTGTGAATTCGATGGTTTCGTTTGATTCCATACGTTTGTTATGAAGATTGTGAAAAGACTTATCTGCTTCCTCTTCGTTGTATATTCTACACTCCTCAGGCATGATGGCTTGTGGGTCAGATGCAATCTGTTCACACATAGTTGCATTAAAAGTAAAATGTGAACAGGCTACAAATAGACTCCCAGTCAAGCTGAGAGTGACAATAAATATTAGTTTATACATTGGACCTACTTTTGTTTGATTATTAGATCGAGATATTTTTTAGGAGTAACTTTCATCATCTCTTGCGCTAACCAGCGTATCTGAAAAAATGCAGCGCCACTATCACGAAGAGTGAAGTAGTTTTTTAAGCTTCTCAGATTAAAAGTAACTACCATATCTACTTTTACATTATCACTGATGATGTGTTTAAAGGCATCACCAACATTACGTTTTTTCTTTCCCTCTTGCAAGGCATCAAATAGCTTTTGAGGACTCTCTTTTAAGGCATCGACAAGAGCTAAAGAACTCTTTGCAACACTTATAGAGTAAAAATCATCCTGTGTATTTTCTTGGTATGCTAACTTATCAAACATAGCCCCTATCTCTATACGGTTATACTCTTCGTTTGCGGTAACAAACATATCAAAAGCTAACACTTTTGTTATAAAGAACTCTTTATCCCCTTGTGCAGCAACATAGGCGTTAATAACACCGCTCATAGTATAACGGGTACTTCTAACACTTATCGCTTGGATACGGTGACGGGCATGCTCTTGAAGTACGCCACGGGATGTCCCACGGATAAGAAAAGAGAGGTTAGCGTGTTCTAAAATAGAGTGGTGAAAATATGTCCAAGCAAGGTTATCTAAAAGTTCAGACTCTTCTATCTCGTTTATCTCATCACACATCTGAGCGTTTGGCATAGTTGTTTCTATAGATTTTATAACATCATTTTCACTAGCAGAAAAACTATCATAACATGTTCTTGCTGCTGATTCTGCTACACCTATACCTGTGTCTTGAACGAGGATTACTTGTGGCTTTGTGTATTCAATCCCGTACATATTTTCCATTTTCTGCCCTCAATTTATTTACACTATTTTAGCTAAATATTCTTGATGTGAGTTAAAAAAGCTAAGGGAGTATAATCATCTTGTAATAAACCTGAGACAAGTGGGATACATCGCATTCTTATAATTCGAAAAACTATAAAGGATTACAAATGAGATATTTACTCACTTTTGTTTTAATAACGCTCAGTTTAAAAGCAGGTATGTTTAGCTTTTACGAACATGAAAGAAACTTTCAAACTCAAAAAACTACTAAAAACATTCAAAAAGATTTTCGCCAAAATGTAAGACACGCGAATGCTATCATAAAAAGGGGTGACTACAATCGTCTTATAGAGTACCAAGATGGTATCGCATCTATTATATCCCGTATAGATACGCTCAACATCTCAAAAGAGGAAAAGAAAGTTTTGAAACAAGACCTAAATAACTATGTAAACATAGTACAAACTCTCTACAAAAACTTACAATATGGTGCACCTCACTTTAATCAACACTATAAAAATTCTATGTCTGAAGTTTCTAAGTTTAACAAAGGTCTCATAAGTATAGGCTACTCTCCACTCCTTGACAACTGGCATAAACTCACCCAAATTAAACGTCGTTTTATCAAAAAGCCAAGTAAATCTTTAGAGAGAAGATTTAACCAAGAGTGGACCTCTGTTATGATACTTATCACGGAACTTTACTTAGATGATGATATGGAAGAACCTCTTCTTGCTTATATGAAAAAATATAAATCTAACTTTCATGAAGTACAAAGTTCTTATGCCCATGCTAGTTATGCAAAGATTCAAAGTCTTAAACCTCTCAGCTATAAGATTAAATCTCAGTTAGAACTTTTATAAACAAAAAAATATATGCTATTATAAGGATATCAAACTTGACATTATCAATTCCTTTGAGGATTTATCTTGAGATAGAAAATCCAATACCAAGCTTAGATACATTTGTTTGATAATCAATCAAACTCTCGCCATACCCCATAAACCCTTTTACATAAACAAACAAATCATCCCGTCCATATACTGGATGGGTATAGTGTACTTCTGCACTACTATGTCCATTAAATGCAGACATAAAAGTTGTTTCTAAGATGTTCTTCTTGTAAGGTATAACAAATCGTAAATGTCCATTTCCTAAGTAGTCTAACAAATCAGGGTTGTATTTTTCACGAGACCCATAAGGTGAATACCATAATTTCAAATCAACAAATATAAAGCCTAATTGTGCATAAAAGTCACTATAAAAATAGTTCCATGAACGCTCATAGATTCCACCCTGTCCATTTGACTGATGTGCAGCACCTATCCTCATCCCTCGAAGTCCCGAGGTATCTTGAGATACACGAAGGGGGAAGGTTATAAAAAACTCAGGATTATAATTTGACTCTCTAAAGTAGGCTGAACTTGCTGTATAGAGTTGCCAAAATGATTTTTGTGTATAGGCAACTGTATATATCTCATCTAAGCCAAATATATTTGAAGCAACATCAAATTTTATACTCACTTGAAATTCAGTTTCGAGTTGTTGAGGAGGGTCATTATAATTATGGTTTACTACATCATAATAATCATCTTTAAACCTATAACTTACTGGTAAAAAGTAGTTAGCTTGATGCGCACTTACATTAAACGAGGAGGTTACATACTGTTTAATCGTTGCTTTTGTGATGTTATGTTCATCATCTAAGGATATGTTTGCATATAAATCTTCTCTACTTTCTTGTGCAGATAAACCTACAAACATGAGAAACAATAAAAAAACTATCTTTTTCATATCAAGACCTTTATTTTTGTACACCATCTAAAACAGGGACAAAGGAACACTCCTCTAGCTCCTCTTTATGAAGATTATTTCCAATTTTTCTAAAACGAGTTATTACTTGTTTATTGCCTACTTGAAGAGGAGCTAGTAAAATTCCACCATCACTTAATTGTTCTAGTATTTTAGTAGGTATCTCTTTAGCTGTAGCTGAAAAAAGGATTCTATCATAGGGTGCGAACTGAATCCAACCATTTTGACCATCATCATGCCTTGTGTGCACGTTACTGATACCCAAGTCACGAAAACGCTTCTTAGCATCAAGGATGAGGGGTTCTATCCGTTCGATGCTAAAGACTCCACGAAAAAGATGTGATAAAACCGCTGCCTGATACCCACTTCCACATCCAATTTCTAATACCCTGTCTGCCCCTTGAGGTTTTAAATACTCACTCATCTTAGCTACTGTTAGCGGTGAGCTTATATATTGAGCCGACCCGAGAGGTAGGGCATCTAGCTTATAAGCATTATGCTTAAAACCATTGGGTACAAACATCTCTCTGTTAGTGTTAGCTATAGCATATCGCACCTCATCACTTAAGGTAAAAACCCTATGACACTCTTCTGATAATTTTTTAGCTTTAGTAGCTGTTATTCTATCCACTTGTATCCATTTTATATATTTGCTAAATACTTAGCAATATACATTCCCTACCAAAAACTTTTAAACAACTTCGTCGCTTCTTTTGTAACAGCATCATCTATAGAATGTGAATTACTCTTTGTACTAGGCTTATGAACGCTCTTTTTCTTAGCCTTTTTTGCTGTCACTTTAGTTGCAAATTCTGGGTTTAAAGCAGGTATCAACTTATCAAAGTCTATATTACTACTCATACTAATACCTGTTAAATCATTCCAACCACCTATTAAAGGGTCATTTACTATATTTTTACTAAAACTAACACTCACTCCATTACCTAAGATGTAGTCACTATAGTATCTTCCTTTATATGCACCAGAATAAGTATCTCCATAATGTGATCCTTCAGTGTAGTACTTCACTTTCGATCTTGGTTTGTTTTTTATCACACCATCTTTTTTATCATGAAAATTGATAATAACTTTATAAGTTTCATATCCACCTCTACGGATAAAAATAGCTTCTTCTGTGTTTGTTTTGTTACACTTTGCTACTTCATAGAGGCTAAAGTCAAGAAAATTAGACTCTGGATTTGCATTTATATATTTTACTAATATTTTTGATTTTGATAAACTTTTCCCTTTGCATACAATGTTTTTATAATTTTTAGGATACGTTTTTTCACCAGCAAGTACTTTGTTAAAATCATACTTTTGTATATTTTTAGCTAACTTTGAGTTTGCATCGGTTACCCCACTCCAAACAACATAGGTATCTATCCACTTATAGTATGGTTTATTTTCTTTTTTAAGTCTACTAAATGTCAATAAAGAGTTATGCTCAAAAGTAACCTCAGAAATCTCTTCCCCAATCTCCTCAAAAGTAGCTGAATGAATTGTGTATGCAGCACTTTTCCTTTGTGTCTCACTTTTCTCTACAACTGGCTTATCTTTTGTGTTGATTTTTAAGGTAACGTATATTCTAGAGCCTTCACTTGGCGAGGTATATATAGCAGCTTCTGTTACGCTATTTTTACTTTTTTTACACGTTGCGCTTTGGGTAAGTGTAAAATCCCCTGGGACATTCATCTTCTTAGGTAAAGAGTTTATCAAAACTACAGAGGCACCAACTTTCTTCAAACAACATACACTATCATAACAATCGGGCTTTAGTGAGGATTTATTGCTTGTCATTTTTGAGTTTGTTAATCCACTACCTTTAGAGTCGCTAAGTTTTCCATGAGGTATCTTAAACTCATCTGCTGATACACTCGTCTTTTTAAAATGCTTTAGCATCATACCTGGAGCTTGTATTGTGACATACCCTTTTTGTAGTTCTATAAAAGCATTATCAGCTTCACCTCCACTAACATCTCCAAGTAGTCCAAACATAGAGTGCACAGCTTTTACAACATCTTTATCGTTTGTAACAACTACTTTTTCACCTTTTTGCGAAGAGTGGTCTGCATCATGAAGTATCCAAATCTCTCCATTTACCCCAGCTATTTTTTTTCGTTTTGATGTTTTTGTGATTTTAAAATTTGGTTTTTGTGGCTTTTGTGTATATTGTGAAGTATCAAATCCAAACTGCGAAGCTTGTCTTTTCATAGCCTTCATATCTAAGGTATCTATAGCACCATTATTTTTGTATGTGACTATATAGATGCTTTTTGTATTTTTGATGATATGTGACTTAGCATCATCATCTTGCATAATTATCTTAGAATGTTTTGAATCCATATATCTGTATATCTGTGAATCCCCATCCACATCATACTCTAGCTCATAACCAGCTTCTACGACACTACTCACAAGCAACATTACTAAAAATACTAATAACTTTTTCATTGTACCATCTCCCTATATTAAATAGATTTATATAACAATGGTATCACTTTAGTAATAATATTTAACTTAATTAGTATTGATTCCAACATCCATATATTTTCTCATTTTTTTAATCTCTTTAGCATCATATGGGAGCTCTAAGCAAGGTACATTCCCGTTTCTTTGCACTATTCCAAAAGGATTAACAATACCACTTTGTCCTGTGCACTCTTCGTTTTGTGAATCACTTGCTACGACATAACACTGGTTCATAACAGCAAGTGCCTGTGTTATAGTTTTAAAGTTTTCCTTTCGCAAAGTTCCCCACCAAGATGGAGTTGCGATGATATCTGCACCCTCTAATCTTTGCCAAAGAGATTTAAAACGCATCTCAAAACATATCAATATGCCGATTTTGAGACCATCTACAGTTACTATGTTTATATCTTCTTCTCTTCCTGCACTCATATACTTATGCTCATCACCAAATTTGAAAAGTTTTGCTTTAGCTTGTTCATATACAACTTCACCATTATGAAATATCTTAGCAAAGTTAAAGACTCCATCATCACGCCTTTCTAGCATTGTAAGAATTATGATTTTATTTTCAGATACTTTTTTAATTTCGTTTATTGCGTAGGAACTAAAATCTAACATCTTCTCGAAGTTATCATAATCGTATCCAGTTAGGCATACTTCTGGCGCAACAATAAAGGAGTTGTCATCCGTTTGTTTTATAAGTGTTAGTATCGTTTGTAAGTTTTCTTCGTAAGAGGGTTTTGTCTCAAAAAGAAGAGAGCATAGTGCCCTCTTTTTAACTATTGACATTGTTAGAAGTCATCATCAAAAGATAAAGAACCTTTTGAGTAATTTGCTACTGTCCCTTCAAAGAAGTTGGTTTTCTGGTCATTGAATTTTGCAAAGTCATCTACCCATTTTATAGGATTGTCAACATTATACATCGCATCAAAACCAACAGATGTAAGTCTATCATCAGCTAAAAATTTAATATACTGCTCAACTATCTCATTTGTAAGTCCAAGAATCTGACCCTGAGTGATATATTGACCCCACTCTATCTCTAGGTGTACTGCTTCTTTAAACATCGCGATAACTTCCTCTTTTAGCTTATCTGTAAAAAGATCTGGTCTCTCTTTTCTAAGCGTATTGATAAGATTTTGAAAAAGAACCAAATGTGTTACTTCATCACGCTGAATAAATCGTATCATTTGAGCAGAACCTAACATCTTACCTGAACGAGCGAGGGTATATATGTAAGCAAAACCACTATAAAAATAGATCCCCTCTAAAATCTGATTTGCAAAACAAGCTTTTACAAAGTTATGCTCCGTTGGATTTGTTGCAAGCTCATCATAGGTACGAAAGATTGCATCATTTTTTTGCTTGAGCATCATATCTCTGCGCCATAGGTCATAGATCTCTTCAGAATTTGTTGAGATACTATCTACCATTACTGCATAGGACTGTGAGTGAAGTGCTTCTTCAAATGACTGACGCACTAAGATTAAGTTAATCTCTGGAGAGGTTACATAAGGATTAACATTATCTATAAGATTGTTTGTTTGGAGTGAATCCATGAATATAAGTTGAGAAAGTGCTTTATCGTATGCATCTTTTTCACTTGGCGTAAGATTTTTATAATCATTCACATCCCTAGTCATATCTACTTCTTTTGGAAACCAAGTGTTGTTTAGCATCACTTCCCAAAGGTTGTATGCCCACTGATATTTAATATTATTTAATTCAAATATTCCTGTTGGATTTCCGCCAAATACTTTTCTATCATTTACATTTTCTGTTGAGTCTGGATTATATATCTTTTTTCTGTTCATCATTTATCCCAAATTTAAAAGTTTATTATTATAGCAGGCAAATGTTTTATTTTCCTTTGTTGCCATTATTTAGTTAAACTATCATGCAATTATTAATTATAAAATGTTATATACACTTTATATTTAAAAAGGGGATTTATGTTATTATTTAATGGAAATAGTGTGTCAAAGGATGAGTATGACACCTTACATACACATTGTCAAACTCTTGAGAGTGAAAATAAAGAGCTCCATCAAGAGATAATAGAACTACAATCAAAGATAGATACTTTAAACGCAGGCCCTAATCAAAGTGTATCAGACACTTTAATGGCATCACAAAACACCCATCTACGTGGAAATATTGTCGATATTCAAGCTAATCTCGCTGAGTCTGTAAACTCTTCTAAGGAAAGTTTAAAAAAATCTGACGAACTCGCTGAGGGCATCTCTGATATCACAAATAAAACCAATGAAATTGTGCAAACGCTCAATCGACTCAATGAATTGTCTGATACTTCTGTAGATACAGTCGATGGATTATCTGCAAGAACAGATGATATAGCGAGTATTCTCTCCCTCATCAAAGATATCTCAGATCAAACAAACCTACTTGCACTGAATGCTGCCATAGAAGCTGCTCGTGCTGGTGAGCATGGACGTGGTTTTGCCGTTGTAGCTGATGAAGTTCGTAAACTTGCAGACAGAACTGATAAAGCAGTAAGCGAGATAAACATCTCCTTGCAATCAATGAAACAAGATGTAGATAGCATGAGCGAACAGTTTAAAGAGGTTCAAGTAGGGGTAAGCGACTCCAATACTCTCATAAGTGAACTCAATGCATCCATAGACTATAATGCAAATGAGATGCAAGAAGCCTTTAGCAACATTAACTTTACAACAGATAGAGTATTTATGTCTCTTGCTAAACTTGATCATGTTCTTTGGAAAGTAAATACTTACTATTCAGCCACCACTCAAGAGGAGCAGTTTAAGTTTGTTGACCATCATACCTGTCGTTTGGGTAAATGGTACTATGAGGGAGATGGAGTAGAAAATTTTTCTCAAACATCATCTTATGCTTCGCTAGAAATTCCACACGCAACAGTTCACAATGGTACACATAAAGTTTTTGACCTCATAGTACAAGAAAATGTAGACACAGATGCCCTAACAGATGCCTTTGATGAGATGGAAAGTGGAAGTGATGATGTGTTTAAAATACTCGATCAAATCCTACACGAAAAAGAGTAACTACTTAGAGTAACAAAGAAGCGCTTTAATGTTTAAAGAAAAACTAATATCCTTAGAGTTTTTCTGCTTCCCTCTTGCCTCAAAGTATCCATTGAGATAATGATACGGCATCTCTATGCTTTCCTCATCACTACCTTTTTGTAGATTTACTGTAACTATCCCTGTTCTTGCTTTTCCTTTAGCTCTTTTGTTAGAGGTAATCGACTTTATAGTAACAAGGGCATCTTTCAAACGCATAGTTGCTCCAACGAAAAGCTCTTTAAAGTTTTTTCCAACTTTATGCGCTGGCTTGTACTCCACTTGTTTTGAGCTTGCATAACCTATGATGCTAAGAGATACATCCCCATCCTGAGAAAGGTCACAGCCAGTTGGTTTTGCCAGAGTAGTACTTAGCATCATTGATGATGCTAGCATTAATGAAAGAAATATTTTTATCATTTTATAAGCCTTTATTTTTGAAAAGTATATCGTTTATCATATATAATACTTCTTATGAACAAGTCATTTAAATCAAGTTTTTTACTTAAAAACAAACACATACAAACTACTTATGCATCACTCTTTACTAGGTGCCCTTGGGGTAGAAAAGTTCAAACACATAACTACGAGATAGAAAAATTCATCTTAAGTGATGGGGATTTTTTAGAGGCCTATTGGTACAGCAAACCAGAACTAACTAACAAGCCCTTAGTTATACTCTTTCATGGGCTCGCTGGTTCCTACAAGTCCCCCTATATACTTGGTATGATGAGGAAGTTAGACTCACAGGGCTATAACTCTGTTTTAATGCACTTTCGCTCTTGTTCTGGTGTTATGAACCTCAAACCTATCTCATATCATAGTGGAAAGACTGATGATGCTAAGGAATTTGTCCTTAGCATCACACAAAGATTTCCAAAAGCTAAACTCTTTAGCGTGGGCTTTTCACTTGGTGCAAACATGATGCTAAAGCTTCTAGGCGAGTTAGGTAACAAGTCACCTTTTAGTGCTAGTGTATCCATATCTGCTCCCATGAAACTTTCCCTTAGTTCCGATACAATAAATAGTGGCTTATCAAAATATTATCAAAGATACTTACTAAAAAACCTCAATAAACTTTTAAAAGAAAAATATGATGTTCACGATATGGAATCATTGATAGGATTAAAAAAAGATGATGTCAAAAAAATTTCAAGTTTTTGGGAGTTTGACGAGGCATATACTGCACCCATTCATGGGTTTAAATCTGCACAAGATTATTATGATAAATCAAGTGCTATACATTATCTAAATAATATCCAAACTCCAACTTTGATAATTCACGCAAAAGATGACCCCTTTATGCCCAAAGAAATTTTACCAAGCAAAGATGAGATATCTTCTAGTGTTGAGTTAGAAGTGTATGAGCATGGTGGGCATGTTGGTTTTGTTCAGGGAAGTCTCTTTAAGCCTCAGTATTTTTTAGAACAAAGAGTTCCTTGGTATTTTAAACTTTATGTTTAAACAAAAATTAGTTTTTCACTACACATTAAATACACGCTCATTCTGTAAAATAAAAACTCTATAATTCTGTTACATTACAAAGGAATAAGTATGAAGTTTTTACTAACTATGATACTAACTATAAATATTATGAATGCATTTGACCTAACACCTTACAAAGGCAAGATAGAACAACTAAGCGATGATGAGAAGTATGTACTTCTTAGCAAAGGTACCGAGTCGCCATATACTGGTAAATATACAAGCGAAAAAACACCAGGTGTTTATGTGTGTAAGATCTGTGGCACACCTCTTTATAACTCTAGTGATAAGTTTGACTCACACTGTGGTTGGCCATCATTTGATGATACCATTCCTGGAGCAGTTAAGCGTGTCCCAGATGCAGATGGTAGACGAGTTGAGATAGTATGTGCAACCTGTGGTGGACATCTTGGTCATGTTTTTGAGGGCGAAGGCATGACGCCTAAAAATACAAGACACTGTGTAAACTCTATCTCATTGGAGCTCAAACCTAAAGAGGAAAAAACCTTAGCATCAAACATTAAAAAAGCATACTTTGCTGGTGGTTGTTTTTGGGGTGTAGAATACTACTTAGAAAAACTTGATGGGGTAAGTGAAGTTACTTCAGGTTTTATGGGTGGGCATGTTAAAAACCCTAGTTATTATGAAGTTGTGAGAACTGACACAGGTCATCTTGAAGCCGTTGAAGTTATCTACGACAATACACAAATATCTTACAAACAGATAGCTAAGACATTTTTTGAGATTCATGACCCAACTCAAGCAAATGGACAAGGTCCAGATATAGGGAAACAATACCTATCGGCTGTGTTTGTAAATGATGCTAAGGAAAGAGAAACTACGAACGAGCTCATAAAACAACTTCGCACAAACGGTTATGATGTAGCTACACAAGTTCTTGATGCTAGTGAATTTTACCCTGCTGATGAGGGACACCAAAACTACTATAACAAAAAAGGCTCTAAGCCTTATTGTCATGGTTACACTAAAAGATTTTAGGATTATTTTAGAAGAAGATATTCCACAGATACTCTGTGGAATATAAAAAGATTACTTTCTAGAGTTTCTTTTTCTTTCGTTTTCTGTTAAGAATTTTTTACGGATACGGATAGATTTTGGAGTAACTTCAAGTAACTCATCATCTTCAATCCACTCTAGTGCACGCTCTAGTGACATGTTTCTAAACGGAACAAGCTTAATCGCTTCATCAGCTCCAGATGAACGAACATTTGACTGTGCCTTACCTTTAATAGGATTAACAACTAAGTCATTTGAACGTGAATGTTCACCGATAATCATACCTTCGTATACACCAGTTTGAACACCGATGAAAAGAACACCACGGTCTTGGATACCAAAAAGTGAAAATGCAAGAGTAGAACCTGAAGTCATAGAAACAAGCGCTCCATAACTTCTTGACTCAACGCTTCCTGTAAATGGACGGAATTCTAAAAATGAGTGATTCATAACACCTTCACCTTTAGTATCTGTTAAGAACTGACCACGAAAACCGATAAGTGCACGAGCAGGAATCTCAAACTCAACTCTTTGGAAACCTGAACCCATTGGTAACATTGATTTCATTTCTGCTTTTCTTTTACCAAGACGCTCTATAACTGTACCTGAAAGCTCTTCTGGAACATCTATCACTAAGTGCTCAAATGGCTCACATTTAACGCCTTCAATCTCTTTAACGATAACTTCTGGACGAGAGATAGAAAATTCATAATCTTCACGACGCATATTTTCAGCTAAAATAGTAATCTGAAGTTCACCACGACCTGAAACTTTAAACTTACCCTCACCAACAGTCTCTAACTTCATAGCAACATTTGTTACCATTTCAGCCTCTAAACGCTCACGAAGTTTATTTGAGGTTACATGTTTGCCTTCTTGACCAGCAAGAGGAGAATCATTTACAGCAAATATAACTGTTAGAGTTGGCTCTTCAATGTGCATAGGATCCAGTGCTACAGGGTTTTGTGCATCAGCAACAGTATCACCAACATCAACAGTCTCCATACCAGCAAATGCTACGATATCGCCAGCTTCTGCTTGATCAATTTCCATACGGTTAAGACCATGAAAACCGATAAGTTTAGATATCTTACCTTTCACCATTTCGCCATCAGCTTTAGCGAGCATGATGTTATCACCTTTGTTAACTGTACCATTAAATATACGGCTAATACCGATTTTACCAACATAGTTATCATAATCAAGTGTAAATACTTGTGCTTGAAGAGAATTAGCAGCATCACCTTCTGGTTCTGGGACATCATTTATAATCGCTTCAAAGATACACTCAAAATTTCCATCTGGGTCAGACATATCCATCTTTGCTATACCATTACGAGCAGCTGCGTATACTATAGGGAAATCTTGTTGGTCATCTGTAGCATCCATATCTGCGAAAAGGTCAAACATCTCATCTACAACACGATCAGGATCAGCAGAGTCTTTGTCAATTTTATTGATTACAACTATTGGTTTTTTACCAAGTGCAAGCATCTTTTTAACAACAAACTTAGTCTGAGGCATAACACCCTCATAAGCATCAACAAGAACTAGTACACCATCAACCATTTTAAGTACACGTTCAACTTCTCCACCGAAGTCAGCGTGACCAGGAGTATCTATAATGTTAATCTTATAGTCTTTATAGCGGATAGCAGTATTTTTAGAAAGGATTGTAATCCCACGTTCACGTTCTAAATCGTTTGAGTCCATTGCTCTTTCATCATGTTGTTCATGATCACCAAATGTACCTGATTGCTCAAGTAGTCCATCAACGAGTGTAGTTTTACCGTGGTCAACGTGTGCGATTACGGCGATATTTCTTATTTTTTGCATGCAAAGTTTCCTTAGGGAAATAATTTTCGCGATTATACCTAAATAAATATAATAATAGAGTTAAGAAAGAGAGCTAACTCTTCTTACCGCAAGTATTTAATTACTTGTGTTACTATTATTAAGTATAACAACAATGAGTCTAAATATGAACTATTTTTATACTAACAGTGTAAAAGTCAACTTGTTTTTTTGTTAGCCATAAAACGAAATATCTATTAGCTCATATGTAAAAAATATATTTATACAAAGGTCATGCTATGCAAAATATTTACTTAAATAATACAAATAAATTCAAGATTAATACGCTAAAAAATAATTTAATATATTTAGTTTATTATTATGTTTTAAAAAAAATTCTGCTTGAATCTCATTGTAAATATATTATACGCAAAATACTACACGCAGAAATAAACTCTCAGTCTCTAAAATATATAATTAAATCTCAAAATAAAACTGAAATAAAATCTATATATAAACAGATACCAACACAGATTAAAAATAGCTTACAGGCATATCTAAAATCACTCTACCAAAGCTATAAAAAAATAATAAAAACTTTACAGCAAGATATGCTCATATATATTGAATGTGGTCTCTAATATGCTTCTTAAAAAATTTGATTATCCAAACGAATTAAATAAAATATTTGATAAGCTAAATACACTAAATTTTACAACAATCATTACAGGGGGCTATATTCGAGATTTTTTTTTAGATAAAAAATCTAAAGATATAGATATAGAAGTTTATGGATTAGATAATATTACACAACTAATTCCATTATTAAAAGAATTTGGGAAAATTTATGAGGTTGGGAAAAGTTTTGGTGTGTGTAAACTTACCATGGGGAACTTAGATTTAGACTTCAGTATGCCAAGAACTGATAATAAAGTCTCATCCGGCCATAAAGGCTTTGATATTACTCTTTTAAAAAAATTTGATTTTCAAAAAGCAGCATCCAGAAGAGATTTTACTATAAATACAATAGGTTACAATACAAAAACAAAACAAATACTTGACCCATTCAACGGCTTAGTTGACTTAAAAGTCAACTTATTAAAAGCTGTTGATAGTAATAGCTTCGTTGAAGACCCATTAAGAGTATTTCGCGCTATGAGTATGGTAGGAAGATTTGAACTAGAAGTAGAAACGAATACACTCAAACTTTGTAGCTCTATGGTAGAGAGAAATATGCTTAGTGAACTCTCGTATGAAAGAATTTATGAAGAGTTTAAAAAGCTTTTTTTAAAAGCAAACAAGCCCTCCTTGGGTTTAGACTTTTTAAAAAAAATAGGTGGTATAAAGTTTTTTTATGAACTTAAAATGACTGATGCTGATTGGCAATCTACATTAAATGATATTGACAAAGTAAAAACTAACATCTTTGTTTCGTTAGTAGTTTTATGTTATAGATTAAAAGATGAATGTATAATAAGCTTTATAACTAAACTTACTAATAATAAAAAGTTAATAAAAAAGATTTTACTTTATAAAAAAATTATTAATTGGTTTGAAAATAAAGAAGATACACTTTCATATTCACAAAGTAAAAATCTTAATCTAAAAGATTTAAAACTTTTTTTACAAACTATAGAAATAAACGAATCTTTAGTTCAAAATCTAACTAATATACAACCAAAGGTTCATGGCAAAGACTTATTAAATCTTGGCTTTAAACCATCTACTCAGCTTGGTAATCTTTTACAGCTTATATATGAAATACAGCTTATAAATTATAAAAGTTAATTATTTTTACTATCTATCTCTATTACTGTATGAACATTTCCGCGAGGTTTAAAGTCAGCAATAAGTTTAAGTGTTTTTGGTTTTATCTTTTCCCATATAACATCATAAATTTCATTTGCAGAATTTTCATGACTTATGTAGCGAAACATAAACGAATTTATGTAGAGCTTTATAGCCTTTAACTCAACCACAAACTTGTCTGGGGTATACTCTATATATATAGTCGCAAAATCAGGGTAACCACTTCTAGGGCATAAGGCCATAAACTCTGGTAAAGTAACCTTTATCAAATAGTCTTTCGCGTTTTCATTTGGCCATATTTCTAAATCTTTATCAACATCAAACTCTCTTATCTCTTTTTCACCATATTTCATTTTTAACCTTTACGTATTTCTTCTAATTTACCGAGGTATTTACCTTGCATATATTCAATACCTATAACTTTTAGTTTTTCTTTTACTTGGGCACTTTCTATCATTTTTACCCATGTTCTTATGTTCCTACCTTTTGCTATTGTTATAAAACCTTGAAGCATATTAGCATCTCTATTGTTTAGCTCTTTTGTATAGTGCGTATCAAAACGTATAGCATCTATATTTAGCTCTCTAAGATATAAGAAACTAGTATGTGACGCACCTATTTTATCAATAGCTATCAAAACACCTTCCAAACGTAATGTATCTAATATTTCTTTATATCTATCAACTCTAGAGTAATATTCACGCTCATTAAGTATAAACATAATTTTGTTTTTTAAATATTTATTTTTAGCAAGTAAATCTTTTAATTGTCTTAAAAAATTATGATTTCTAATCGAGGTAGGGGAAATATTTAAAGCAAAGATCTCTTCATCCTCGCTCCTACACTCCTTTATACTACTTTTTAAAACCATTAGGTCAAAATCAACCATAAGTCTAAGTTTATCTAGAACTTTCATGTATGACTTTGCATGGAGTAGTTTTCCACAGGGTGTTTGTAACTTTACAAAGCACTCTTTCATGATTTTTTTGTCATTTTCATATATATATTGTTTTTTCATTTCAAAAGATTTATTTGAAACTGCTTGAATGACAAATTTTTCTAATTCGCTTGGGCTAATCTCTTTATATTTAGAAGATTGTATTTTATTGTTACGATTTTGCTCTTGTATTTCAAAAAGATTCTCTATAAGATAATCAAGTGAATAGGTATATGTAGTATCATTAATAGCGCCAGATATTTTTACCTCTATATCGTCTACCATAAGCTCATCACTTTTTAAGCACATAAGCTCCATAATGGTTGTGTATTGCTCCTTATAGCCCTCCAAACCGACTACAAAGTCACCACTTTTTATGTGCCCAAAAGGATAATATTTAATATTTTTACTTTCCAAATACTCTGATAACCATATGCTCAGTTCTTTTAAAACTTTGTCGCCATTTTTTATCCCATATCTAGTGTTAATATCTACAATATTGTCACAACTAATAAGTATAAGTGTATATTCTTTTTTTAAATTTATTCTTTTTTTTAAATATTTATAAAGATACTCTCTTGTAAATGCCCCTGTATTACTCTCTGTAATTTTTGTATCAAAACCATTATATATAAGATAAAAGATAAAGTAGATACTAAAAACTAAAACTATAATAGATTCTATATAAAAAGAGGCTGTAAGTGTAGCATATGAATTTATAAGTGTATGAGAAATAAGGGCAAGAACAAGACCAAAAATAGGTAGTCCCATTCTCAGTGCTAGTTTAAAACGATATTCTCGCTCTTTTGTTTTTGGAAGTAACATATATTGTTAAGTTCGTAGCTTTAAACATCTAAATGTTTAACATCTTTAGCATGTGTTTCAATATAGTTACGACGAGGTTCAACTTCATCACCCATAAAAAGAGTAAATGCATCAGATGCAACCTCTGCATCCTCTATAGTTACTTGAAGAAGTACACGATTTTCAGGTGTCATCGTAGTCTCCCATAGTTGCTCTGGATTCATCTCACCAAGACCTTTGTAACGCTGAATATACGCGCCTTTATTTGCATAGTCTATGACACTTTGAAGTACCTCTAAGATGTCATCATCAAATTTTATATCCCACTCTTTTATCTTCTTGTATACAAAAGAAGCCTCGTTAAAATGCGGTGCTGCAAATAGTTCATCATTGATAAATAGTTCTTCCATGCCATCTTTTGTTTGAACAAATAAGTGAATACTATCTTCACTTATAGTTTTTGTTAAGATATTATTTCCTGTATCATTTAAGAATTTTTCAACCTCTACAAACATTTTATCTATTGGCAATCCAATGAGATCTGGATTTTCTATAAAGTTACGAATCAAATCAACAAGTGCATATCTACGCTCTAAAGCAATCAATGAACCTCTATAATGATCAACCATTTTAAAATAACTTAGTAAATCTTGATGTCCTATAGAATCTACATCTAAAGACTCTATTCCATTATCTATTAAAAAATCATTCATATCACGGTCATCTTTAAAGTAAATCTCTTTTTTACCTTTTTTATAACGATAAAGTGGTGGTTGTGCTAGATATAAATAACCTTTTTCAACTACATCTCGAAAATGTCTAAAGAAAAAAGTAAGAAGTAGAGTCTGAATGTGAGATCCATCAACATCCGCATCGGTCATAATGATGATTTTGTGGTATCGAAGTTTTTCTTCGTTGTACTCTTCACCAATTCCACAACCCATAGCTGTAATCATGTTTGTAATCTCATCACTCTTTAAAATTTTCTCTAAACGCGCTTTTTCAACATTTAAAATCTTACCTTTAAGTGGTAAAATAGCTTGATAAACTCTGTCGCGACCTTGTTTTGCTGAACCACCCGCAGAATCCCCTTCCACTAGATAAAGTTCAGAGATACTTGCATCTTTACTTTGACAATCTGCAAGTTTACCAGGAAGTGTACCTACACTCATAACATCTTTACGACGAGTAAGTTCACGAGCTTTTTTAGCAGCCTCACGACCACGTGCTGCAGCTAGTGCTTTAGATACCACCGCCTTAGCTTCTATTGGGTTTTCTTCGAAGTATTTACTTAATAGTTCATAAGTTTGCTTTTGTACAAGTGGACGCACATAAGTATTTCCAAGTTTACCTTTTGTTTGACCTTCAAACTGAGGTTCAGGTACACGACATGAAACGATGGCGATGAGACCTTCACGAACATCATCACCAGATATTTTTACATCTTTTTCTTTTGCGGCTCCATTTTTAGAATTATAATTACTTATAACACGAGTAAGTCCAGCACGAAAACCAGCTTCATGCGTACCACCGTTTGGAGTACGAATGTTGTTTACAAAAGATGCAAGTTTTTCTTCATAAGTATCATTATACATAAGAGCAACATCAAACTCGATATCTTCTATCTGTGCAGAAAAAGAAAAAACTTTAGCAATTTCTTCTTTTTTATTCATATCTGTAACATACTGAGCTATACCACCTTCAAAGTGATAAGTCTCTTTTGTTCCAGTTCTTTCATCTTCATATATAATAGTAATAAAAGGGTTTAAATATGCTAACTCTTTAAAACGACGAGCTAAATACTCATATTCAAAAATAGTAATTTCTGTAAAAATTGAAGCGTCTGGAGAAAATTCTATAGTTGTACCATGTTTACGTGTTTTACCAGTTACAGCTAAAGCTTCTTGAGGGATACCCTCTTTAAAGTTTTGTTCATGAATCTCACCTTCACGGTAAATTGTCATCTTAAGATCAGATGAAAGTGCATTTACAACAGATACACCAACACCATGAAGTCCACCAGATACTTTATATGTATCTTTATCGAACTTACCACCAGCATGAAGAACAGTAAGAACAACAGTAGCTGCACTCATACCTTCAGTAGGATGCATTCCTGTTGGAATACCACGACCGTTATCGCTAACTTTACACGTACCCTCTTTAGTAAGAGTTACATTAATAGTATCACAATGTCCAGCCATTGCTTCATCTATAGAGTTATCTATAACTTCATAAACTAAATGATGTAGACCACGATGTCCAGTATCTCCAATGTACATACCAGGTCTTTTTCGAACAGCCTCTAGTCCTTTAAGGACCTTAATATTACTAGCGCCGTAATTTTCCATTCATATCTCCAAATAGCCATTTTTGGCTTAATTGAAGATATTTTAGCTAAATTTATATAAAAATAAGATTTATATAACTATAGGCATAACTATTGTTTTAAAATTTTCATCACTTAAAACAAATGGTAAGTTACTTTCATTAAGACCTACATTAAATTCTGAAGTATTTATGCTTCCTAAAAAGTCTAAAAGATATTTTGAGTTGATAGCTATACTAAAAGGTTCACTAAAACCAGTCGTAAAAGTTATATCTGTTTTAGCTTCTATGTTATCATCGCTTAATGATTCAAAAGTAATAGTATCATTTAAAAATGTAATTTTAACATCTGTAGAAATAGTAGTTATTTGTTTAATAGCATCTATCATATTTGCTTTTGGTAATACTAAATTATGAGATATTTCTTTAGGGATAATTCTTGAATACTCAGGAAATTTACCATTGATAAGTTTTGTAAAAAATGTATATTGATTTGAGTGTATGATTAAATTTGTTTCATCATAATAAAGCTCAATATCATTAAAAAATAGTTTTTGAATCTCTATAATTGCTTTTTTAGGAAGTATTATAGAAAGTTCTGAAGCTCCAGAATTTGGTATATTTACAACTGCTAGTCTTCTTGTATCGGTTGAAGCAAAATTTATGCTATCTGTTTTTATATCTATTAATGCACCATTGAGTTCAAATTTAGGGTTATTATTATCAATAGCTGGTGTTATTTTTTTAAGTGATTCTATAAGTGAATGGGATTCTATAGATATACGAGCTTTTCCTTCATAAGATGGAAATTCAGGAAATTCATTGTATGAAAACACTGGAAGTTTAAATTTTGAATGGGATTGGGAAATATATAATGTATCGTTTTTAAGTTCAAGTTTAATATTATCATCTTTTAATATACGAACAATATCAAGAAATTTTTTACCATTAGCTGTAACACTTCCTATTTGTTCTATATTAACATTATCAGTAGTTACTAAAAAGCCTATTTCATAATCAGTAGCTTTTAAAGTAAGAAGATTATTTTGTACATTTAAAAATATATGAGAAGTTATTTGACTTGTATCTTTTTTTTCTAAAAAAGGTTGTGCAGATATTAGTATGTTTTCTAATACTGATTTTGAGATATTTATGAGCATATAATTTCCTATATATTTATATATTTTTTAGTATGTAGTAGTAGGGGTATGTGAATAAGTGAAAAACACTTACAAATCCCTATACTTCAATACTTACAGATGTGATGAATGTAAGTTAATCAATTCACATTGCTTCACATAGAGGATTATATCTTTTTTTTACTTTTATTACAATTTTAAGATGATGCAGTTATTTTATTAGTCAGTTCTTCTATCTTAACTTTGAAGTCTTCATCATTTTGCATTAACTCGTTTATCTTCTTTAATGTATGAGATATAGCAGTATGATCTTTCATACCAAAGTAAAGTGCTAGTTGAGGCATAGTATTTTGAGTGAGTTCACGGCAAAGGTATATGCATATTCTTCTAGCATAGACTAGGTTTCTACTTCTACCCTTAGAACGTATTTCACTTGGTTTTATATTTAAGTCTTTAGATACATATTTAGTAATATTATCAAGGGTGAGGTTTGCACGATTTTCTTGGATTTGGTCTTTTAAAACATTTTTAGTAAATTCTAGGTCTATATCTATATGCATGAGTTGAGAATAGGCATGAAGCTTTGAAAGAATACCTTCTATCTCACGTACATTTGATTCTATAACTGTAGCTATATAATTTATAATATCTGGAGTCAAATTTACTTTATTTATTTCGCATTTGTTTTTAATGATAGCTATTTTAGTTTCTAACTCTGGTGGTTGAATATCTGCCACTAAGCCATGCTCAAATCTACTTTGAAGTCTTTTTTCAAGTCCTGCTATTTTTTTAGGATGTTTATCAGCTGTTAAAATGATTTGTTTACCAGCACCTTTGAGTGCTTCAAAGGTATGAAAAAACTCTTCTTGAATAGTATCTTTATTGCTTAAAAATTGTATATCATCTATGAGTAATATATCGCATTTTCGATATTTTTCTTTAAAATTATCCATGGTTTGATTTCTGACATGACGTAAAAAATCATTTAAAAACTGTTCACTTGTTGTAAAAATTACATTTTTACCTTGATTTTGGAGTATATTTCCAGCTGCTTGCATGAGATGTGTTTTTCCAAGACCAACACCACCATATATAAAAAGTGGATTATATGTCTTACCAGCTTTTTCACTTACACTTTTTACTGCTGCATACGCAAATTGATTTGATCCACCCACCATGAAATTATCAAAGGTATGAGAAGGGTTAAGTAATGAATGTTGAATGGCTTTAGGGGTCTCTGGTTTGTTTTTTCTTCTTCTATTAAATGAGTCTTTAAGACCAATTTTAACAGTTACTTTTGTAGATGTTTTTACTTCAAAAAGATGTTGAATTTTATCGGAAAATTTATTTTTAATCCAATTACTTACAAGTGCATTTGGAGCAAAATAAATTGCTGTAGTAGTAGAAGATTTTTTTTCATCATAGATAAGTTGCTTTATATAACGTTTATATTCTATTTCAGTTATCTCTTCTTTGAGCTGTAAAAGAATCTCTTGTCCAATATTCACATTAAGTCCTATAAAATATATATAATGTGAATAATATCACTTAGAAACATAAAGTATGATTAAATATAGAGCTATTATAGGTAGAATATATGTTTATTCACATGTGAAATAACATAATGTGAATATGTGAATAAGAGTGTTTATTATATAATTTGTGTATAATAATTGTATGATAATACTTGGAATAGATCCCGGAACAAGAATGATGGGATATGCTTTGATATCTTTGTTAAATGGTAAGATTTCTCTTGTAGAAGCTGGTCTTATCAAAATAAAAGCAGATGAACTTCAGTTTCAAATACCTCAGATGGTTGAAGCTTTTGAGGGGATTTTTAAAAATCATCAAATAGATGAAGTTGCTATGGAGGATATATTTTACGCACACAATCCAAAAACAACTATAAAGCTAGCACAGTTTCGTGGTGCTATCATGCTAACTATACTTCAACAGTTTGGTCAGTTCAATGAATATACAGCCCTGCAAGTCAAAAAAGCACTTACAGGAAATGGAAAAGCGTCAAAAGAACAAGTAGCGTTTATGGTTAAAAGATTACTAAATATAAAAAAAGAGATAAAACCTTTAGATATTACTGATGCTATAGCAGTTGCCATCACACATTCTCAAAGAGTAAAATTCAAAGGAACAAAGAATTAATTTATATAAATTCAAGTAAAATAGTTATAAAAATTAGGGAGACAATATGTCAAGTTTTAATTGTGTAAAGGTAAAAAAAGAAGCGAATATCTACTTTGATGGTAAGGTAACAAGTAGAAGTGTAGAGTTTGATGATGGAGTTCTTAAGTCTTTAGGTATTATGCAGGAGGGTGAGTATAGGTTTAACACAGAGGCTGCTGAAATTATGGAAATTTATAGTGGAGATATTGAGATTAAACTTGAAGGAGTTGAAGAGTTTTCAATTATGCATGCTCCATGTAGGTTTGAAGTTCCTAAAAACAGTTACTTTGATATTAAGGTAAATTCAATTACCGATTATTGTTGCACTTACATAAACTAATCTTATAATCTTAAAATAAGACTAAATTTATCTTTTAGTTGATATTTATCAATTAAATGTGATTCAAAATAAGATAGACTTGCATCAACGCAACAAAAATCTCATTTTCTTTCTCCTGTTTAATAAAGTAATATTTTTTTGTTAAGTTTTTCTTCTTAAGTCTTTATGACTTAGGAGTTCGTTCAGTTGGACCAACATAAAGTTGTCTTGGACGAGCTATTTTTATAGTTTTTTGTTGATGTAATTCACTCCACTGAGCTATCCATCCTGGTGTACGGCCTATAACAAATATAACCGCAAACATCTCTTTTGGAATTTTTAAAGCTTGTAAAATCAGTCCTGAATAAAAATCAATATTAGGATAAAGTCCGCGAGATACAAAGTACTCATCACTCAAAGCAATCTTTTCTATCTTATTTGCGACTTCTACTAGTTCACTGCTGATACCGAGTTCACCCATAAGTTCATTTCTAATCTCTTTTAAGATAGTTGCACGTGGATCAAAGTTTTTATATACACGGTGACCAAATCCCATAAGTCTAAAAGGATCATTTTTATCCTTAGCCTTGGCTATAAATTCATCAACTCTATCAACTGTCCCTATCATCTCTAGTTGACGTATAACGCTTTCATTTGCTCCGCCATGACTCCTACCCCACAATGCTCCTATTCCTGCACTTATGGCAGCGTAAGGATGCGCCATAGTTGATGCTAAGTTACGCACTGCGGTTGTAGATGCGTTTTGCTCATGATCAGCGTGAAGTGTGAAGATGGTGTCTAGCGCTTTTATCTCTATATCTTTAAGTTCAACATACTCATGGGGATAAGCTCTAAGCATATTTAAAAAGTTTTCAGTAAAGCCCTTGTTTAGATCTGGGTATATGATAGGTAATCCATTTGAATAACGGTAAGAAAAGGCTGCTAAAGTTGGAATTTTAGCAATAATTCTATTTGCCATCTCTTTATATTCTTGGGGCGTATTGACCTCTAGGTGATTATAGTAAAATGTAGAGAGTGCAGAAACACCAGCAGAAAGAATAGCCATAGGGTGAGCTCGATCTGGAAAAGCATCAAAGAGTTTTTTTACTCCCTCATGTACAAAAGAGCGTTTTTGCATCTCTAGGGCAAAATTATCAAGTTCATCTTTTGTTGGAAGTTCGCCATAGACTAAAAGGTAAGCTGTGTCTAAAAAAGTTTTTTCTTTGGCCATGTAGGCTATGTCATAACCACGATACATAAGTTTACCAGCCCCACCATCTATGTAGGTGATTTCAGATTTACATGAGGCAGTAGAGGTATAACCCTCATCATAAGTAAACATTCCAGTTTCTTTGTAAAAAGTAGATATATCTACGACAGATGGACCTACACTCGCATCTAATATATTGAAATCATAAGTTTTACCATTACGGTTGTTTGTGATTGTTATTGTATCTTTAGACATATTATCTCCCTAAATTATTAATAAATATTATATCGTATAATGGTAGTTTTTATATAAATTGATTTACTAAATTATTTAAACTCACTTCATCTAAGGCTCCACTCATACGGTGAACCTCTTTTGAATTTTTAAATATCATAAGTGTTGGAATACTTCTTATTCCAAATCTAGCTCCAAGAGCTTGCTCATTTTCAGTATTTATTTTTACATACAATGCTTTGAGTGGATAATTTTTCGCACTTTTCTCAAAAACTGGACCAAACATCTTACAAGGACCACACCAAGGTGCCCAAAAATCAACTATAACAGGTATATCAGAGTTGACTATAACTTCATCAAAGTTAGCGTTAGTTAGTTCGATTGGTTGTGTGTCTAGCAGTGATTCTTTACATTTACCACAGTTAGCTTTTTTATAGCTATCTCGCTGTGGAACATTATTGACCTCTTTACAATGTGGACATATTACTCTCATATTTTTTCCTTTTATTATTTTTGTTTGATTATAGCACTACTGCAAACACGCCTCCGCGTCTGTAAATATATATGCGTTTGTGACTCTTAGTTCTTGTAGCTTTTTTAAACATATTAAGATTTTTAATCTCAATGTTTTCTACTTGGATTATTATATCACCTTGTAGTATACCTAATCTACCTGCTTTAGAACTAAGCTCAACATCGCTTACTAAGACACCCTCCACACTAGGAGATATTCTGAGTTGAGCTCTTATGTCAGCATCTAAATTTTGTATTGTTAATCCAGAGTATTCAACAGTACCATTTGGGCTAACACCACTAAGTGAACCTAGCACGACAGTTGTTATTTCTAACTCTTTATCTCTTAAGTACTTGAGTGTAACTTTTGTACTTGGAGAAAATGAACCTATTTTATTTTTTAATTCACTTGCACTTTTTATCTCTGTGTTATTGACAGCGACAATGAGGTCTCCACGTTTAAGCCCAGCTTTTTTAGCAGGAGTTTCTTTTTCAACTCCAGTGATGAGTGCGCCATAGTTGTTGTTGTAAAAATTACTCATATTTTCACTTACATCTGATATGGCTACACCTAAGTAAGCTCGTGTATATTTTCCATTTTCTATAAGTTGCTTAGCGATAGTTGTTACCATGTTTGAAGGTATGGAAAAACCTATACCAACATTACCTCCGCTTTGTGAAAGAATAGCAGAGTTTATACCTATGAGATCTCCACGGGAATTTATGAGTGCACCACCAGAATTTCCAGGGTTTATAGATGCATCTGTTTGAATAAAGTTTTCATATTCAACTATGCCAACACCTGTACGCCCTTTGGCAGATATTATTCCTTGTGTAATGGTTTCATGTAAACCAAAAGGATTACCAAGGGCAAATACTACATCCCCTACTCTTACATTATCAGAATTATAAAAAGTAGCTGCATTTAAGCCGTCTTTTTCTATCTTAATAACAGCTAAGTCACTTTTTTTATCTTTACCTATGAGTTTTGCTTTATACTCTTTTTTGTCGCCTACAAGATTTACGACAATTTCGTCTGCATTTTCTACTACATGGTTATTTGTTACAATGTAACCATTTTCAGAGATTATAACACCACTACCTAGTGCACGCTGTACTCTATCTTGTGGTATATTTCTTTGTTGGAGAAAGAATTCTCTGTTGAAACCATGTGTAATATTTTTAGTAGTAGATATATTGACAACACTAGTCCTTACCTTGTCAAGTATGTTTGAGTAAGAGAGTATGTAGTCTTGGTTTGTTGGAAATTTTCTTGTATCGTCTTTGGAGTATTTGAACTCTACACTTTGAGCATTTATAGAAATTGCTAAAATTATTGTTAGCATCATTAGTAGTTTTTTCATATTTAACCTCTTTCATAATATATGTTTTAAGAAGTTTATACCTCAAAGGTATATGAAAAATTAATGTATGACTAACAAATAGTTAATGATGCTAAGAGCTATTTAAAAGAAGCGATAGCCTCAGCCATCCCAAAATCTGGATGACGCTCTTTGTTGAGAACCACTTGAGCAATTTTTTTGTTGTCATTATTTACTACTATTGGTGCTAAGAAGTTTATAGTAGAGTTTTCAAGTGGATTTTGAATTAATGTGATGTTGTAAACACTTATGTTTGAATCTTCTTTAATTTCTAAGAGAATTCGTACATCAGTAGGAACATCAAAGGAGTACTCTCTTAGTGTATATGGATTAACCATCGTGAAGGATATATCTTTGTTATCTATATCGTGCATAGTTGCAAACATCTCATCTATTTCGCTAATCTCAACCTGCATCATTTTTTCAAAACCTAGTATTTGACTTTTGACTTCATAACTCATTTTTATCCCTTTAAAATGCACCCTCTTGGTACTTGATAGTTTTACATTCTATAAAGAATGTTGAATTGTAAAGCTCAAAAGCAAAATCAGTTCCATTATGTGAAATGTTGATGCCATCTTCCATATCTATAAGAGATAGTTTTGAGTTTTCAAGTAGATTTGCACTACTTGCCCCTGTAAGTTCAAACTCTACGCTTACCCAGTCAAAAGCTCTAGAGTCATCTTGTCCCGTGAGTATAACCTTGAATTGAGTTGGTGATAAAACTTCAAAGTGCTTGAAGTGACCATTTTTAAAATGATGAAAACGTTTTAAAAATACCGTTAAGTCCTTTGTTAGTAAAGGTTTCATCTTATTGACAACCTACACATTCCATGCTTCTGTCTTCAACATCATTAGCCACTTCAGGTGATTGGGAACGTAGATAGTATGTAGATTTAAGTCCAAGCTTCCAAGCTAGCATATATATCTCGTTTAAGTACTTTCCGCTTGCTTTATCGAGCGTTATGAAGATATTGAGGCTTTGACCTTGGTCTATCCACTTTTGGCGTATAGCGGCTGCTTTGATGAGTAAGGTTTGGTTTAGGTCATATGCTGGCGTATAGTAAGACCAAGTTTCAGGTGAAAGCTTAGGAACAACTACTGGTATAAGTCCAGAAAGATTTTCCTCAAACCACTTACGTTTAAATACAGGCTCAATCGCTTGAGTAGTTCCCGTAAGAATAGAGATAGAACTTGTAGGAGCAACAGCCATCAAGTAACCATTACGCATCCCTTGTTTTTTTACTTTAGAGCGAAGCTCTTCCCACTCATAGCTTGAAGCGAACAAACCACCACGATCAACAAGGTTGATAACTTCAGCAGTAGCATGGTCTTGTGGCATGATACCTTTAGACCATTTACTTCCCTCGTAGTCCGCATAAGTTCCTTTTTCAAGTGCTAAATCTGATGATGAAGATATAGTGTTATAGCAAACAGACTCCATAATTTCATCTATTTTGTCGAAGTGCTCTTGACTTCCCCATGCTATAGCTTGCTCTGCTAACATCTGTGCCTCACCCATAACACCTAATCCTATGGAACGAGATTTTAAGTTAGTTCGTTTTACTTTCTCAATAGGGTAAAAATTCAAGTCTATTACATTGTCCAAACATCTTACAGCAGTTGGAACGATACGATTGATATCTTCTTTTGTATTGATGCGAGAAAGGTTTATAGATGCAAGATTACAAACAGCAGTATCTCCGTTGATTTTTTCTTTTTCAACTACATAAATTGGTAGTCCACCAAGAGAATCAAGCGCAGTTACTTTTTTGGCTGGTTTAACTAAACCGCTATCAACTGTAACCATCTCCTCTTCTTCATAAGAGATGCTATCTCCATTTTCAAAGATGAACTTGATTTTGTATTTGTTAGGGTTAGTGTTTTGAAATATCTCAGTACATAGGTTTGAACTTCTGATAATCCCTTTGTGATCATTTGGATTTGCCTTGTTTGCATTGTCTTTAAAACAAAGGAATGGGCTTCCAGTTTCAAAGTAACTAGTAAGAATCTTTTTCCATAAATCTTTTGCTTTAATGCGCTCTTTTATGATGGTTTCATCATTTTCATACTCTTCATAGCGTGTAGTAAACTCTGCACCATGAAGTTCAGTGAGATCTCTTACATCATAAGGATCAAAAAGAGTCCAAATAGCATTATCGCTAACACGTTGCATAAAGATATCATTTAGCCACATAGATGGAAATAGGTCATGTGCACGACGACGCTCTTCCCCGGAGTTTTTCTTCAGGTCTAAAAAGTCATTGATATCTATGTGCCAAGGTTCCATATAAACTGCGATAGCACCTTTACGAGTTCCAAGTTGATCAACTGCGATAGCAATGTCATTTGTGATTTTTAAAAATGGAACAGTTCCTCCAGCAGCATTCTTGTGCCCATCAATAAATGAACCCATACTTCTGATGCCTGTCCAATCCCAGCCAATTCCTCCACCAAATTTACTAAGCATTGCCATCTCTTGATAAGAATCAAATATACCTTCGATATTATCTGGAGTAGAACCAATGTAGCAAGATGAAAGTTGATGTCTCGTTGTTCTAGCATTGCTAAGCGTTGGTGTTGCAAGCATAACTTCAAACTGAGATATCATGTTGTAAAACTTGATAGCCCATTCTTGTTTGTTCTCTTCTCTTTGCGCTAAAAACATTGCTATAGCCATAAACATATGTTGAGGAAGTTCTATTGGGTTTGAATCTCTGTCTTTTATGAGGTATCTATCGTAAAGAGTTTTCACACCAAGGTAGTTAAAAAGCATATCACGCTCAGGGACTATATACTTTTCTAGTTCATCAAGGTCGTACATCTCTTTGAGTCCATAGAGTAATCTACCCTCTTTTTCTCCACGAAGAAAGTATTTTTCTAATGAACAATAGCCAGAAAAACCATTAACTTGGTGGTAAAGGTTAAACATAAAAAGTCTTGAAGCAACAAATGTCCAGTTGGGAGCATCTATGTCTATCTTATCAACAGCAGTCTTTATGAGTGTTTGTTGAATCTCTTTAGATGTAATACCATCACGAAATAAAATTTGTGCATCAACCTCAAGTTCACTTTGGCTTACATTGACTAAACCTTTTACAGCTGCTGATGTGTATTTTTGAATTTTTGTGATGTCAAGAGGTTCTGTTCTGCCGTTTCTTTTTATAACTGTTATCATATATGTTCCTAGATTATGTATAAGTTTTTAATATAATTATCTTTAAGATATTTATACAAAAAACTTTGTTGATATAGTAATGGATTTTATCGAAACAATATTGATTTCTAGGTTAAAGATATGAAATAGTTTGGAGTTTTTTAACTATGTGAAAAAAAGGAGCAAGAGAAATAATTTCAACAATTTTAGTTGAAATTATTTCTTGTTAGATAATTAAAAAAATCACTATTTATTTAAAAACTCTTTTGAATACAGCATCAACATTTTTAGTATAGTAATCATAGTTAAAACACTCACGAATAGCTTCTTCGCTTAAGGATTCTCTTAGCTCATCATCAGCTAACAAGTGGTTAAGATAAAGTGACTCTCCATCTTCGTTTGTAGTAGCACGACCAGCTTGAATCTCTTCCCAAACTTTCATAGCATTGCGTTGAACAATTCTGTATGCATCTTCACGACTTACACCTTGAAGTGGTAACTCTAAAAGTACACGCTGAGAAAATACAAGTCCACCAGTAAGGTTTAGGTTTTTCATCATGTTTTGGGGAAATACTGTTAAGTTTGCTATGACATTGTTCATGCGGTGAAGCATAAAGTCCATAGTGATGAAAGCATCAGGTAACCAAAAACGCTCAGTTGATGAGTGAGAGATGTCACGCTCATGCCATAGCGCTACATTTTCCATCGCTGGTGCTGCGTATGCTCTTATCATCCTTGCAAGACCAGTAATGTTTTCTGTAAGTATAGGGTTACGCTTGTGCGGCATAGCAGATGAGCCTTTTTGCCCTTTTGCGAAAAACTCTTCAGCCTCATAAACTTCTGTACGTTGAAGATGTCTTACTTGTACAGCAAATTTTTCAACTGATGATGCTAAGAGTGCTAAAGTAGTAGCAAGTCTTGCGTAACGGTCACGATGTACAACTTGGTTGGAACATGGTTCGGGTTTTAAACCTAGTTCAGCCATTGCATACTCCTCAAGTTCTAAGGGAGCGTGAGCAAAGTTACCCATCGCACCAGAAATCTGTCCAACTGCGATAACTTCCATAGTCTGTTCTAGGTTTAAAAGGTGACGAGCTACTTCATCATACCAAACAGCTAAAGTCAAACCAAAAGTGATAGGCTCACCATGGATACCATGACTACGTCCAACCATAAGAGTCATCTTATGTTCCTCGGCTCTTTTTTTGATAGACTCCATCAATGTTTTAACATCATCGATGATAATGTTTAGAGAATCACGCATCTGAAGAGCTACACCAGTATCAACAGCATCAGAAGATGTCATACCGTAGTGGAACCATCTAGACTCATCTCCTAAGCTTTCAGAGACGGATGTGTTAAAGGCGATTAGGTCATGCTTGGTTATAGCCTCAATCTCTTCTATACGCTCTACAGAGAATGTTGCATTTTTAACTATTTTGTCAGCATCATCCTGAGGAATCTTTCCTAGTTTAGCCCAAGCTTTTACAGCCGCCTTTTCTACCTCTAGCCATGCAGCATATCTTGCTTGTTGTGTCCATTTTTCAGACATCTCAGGTCTTGCATATCTTTCAATCATTGTATACCTTTATAGTTGGAAGTTTATTATGTTAAAATTCGCATAATTTAATAGACTTTTACATAACTAAAAAGTAGATTCCAAATCAAGTTTGGAATGACGGCTAGAACGATTAATCGTCATTCTGAACATTGCATCGTCATTCTGAACATTGCATCGTCATTCTGAACTTGATTCAGAATCTAGGTTATGAAATAAGTCTAATCTAGTTGAATTTTACATAAATTTTAGTAAAGAATTGATTAAAAATAAAAAGGACTTGTTTTGCCATTCAAACTAAAGAAGTTGCATAGTCCTACAAAGCAACGTGCATTTATATTTCTCATAAATGAACTTGGACTTTCTCAAAAAGAAGCACAACGCCACATAGCTAATGGAAGACTTTTCATAGATGGTGAAGTTATGAAGATACCTACGGCAGAAGTTGAAGGTTCATTTGAATTTGTAGTTTATGAGCCAAGTACTAGGGGTCTCAAGCCTTTAATGCAAGAAGATAAATTTGTAGTCTTTGATAAACCAAGTGGAATTCTCATACATCCACAAAATAGAAACACATCTTACTCACTAGTAGATGAGTTAAAGTACCAGTTTGGACTTGAGGCAAACATAGCTCATCGTATAGACCAAGAAACTAGTGGACTTGTTTTATGTGCCAAAGATAGACAAACCGAAAAAGATTTAAAGGCACTTTTTGAAAATAGGACTATACAAAAAAAGTATTTAGCCTTAGTTCACGGCGAGTTTAAAAAAGAGTTAACTATAGATGAACCTTTGCTTAGAAAAGAAGATGAAAGTGCAATAGTAAGAATGGTAGTTAAAGTTCATCCAGATGGTAAAGATTCTAAAACAACTGTAACCCCATTGAAATATTTAAAAGACAAAGATATGACATTAGTGGAGTGTAAACCTTTTACGGGAAGACAACATCAGATTCGTGTACATTTGTTCCACGTGAAACATCCCATAGTTGGTGACCCGATATATGGACAGAAGGAGAAAGATGTGTTAAGGTTTTTAGATAAAACAATTCATCTAAGTGAACGTATTAATCTTAGTGGTGCGTCTAGGTTACTTTTACATGCTAATGAATTAGAATTTGATTTAAACTTAAAACATTATAGAATAATAAGTGATGAGATATTTGTGCAAACTTGCTTTCAAAAGATGAAGATATAGCAAAAATAGTACTTTATATATTTCTACGTGAATAACTTTTTTGAAAGATAAATTACTAAAATTTATATATAGTATTACAAATATGTGACTATCTCTACAGGCCCTATAAACAGGGGATTAAAGCTAGTAAAAAATGTGTTGTTTTAAGAGTAAATTTATATAAATTAGTTCTTAAATTCAATCGAAATTATTAAATTTATATTATGTGATATAGCATTCTATTCACAACTTACAACAATGTGTGAATAGTACACACTCAGTGGCATTATTGTGTCAATTTGATAATTTCATAAGTGTGTTATATTTATTTAAGACCTAAAATAAAGTATTTTATAATTTATATTTATTAAGGATAGGTTTAAAATAAGCGGGTATTATTTTAAAAGTAAATAACCTTCCTGGTGTGTTGGTTATTTACCTATTAAGTAGATATACGAAAATTTATTTCTTTTTTCTATACGCCATTGTAGCGTTTAATGATTTTCTTAACGCGATTCTTTAAATTACGTAATGCTTCTATGCTAGTTTCCCCGTCAGCAGTTAAATTTTCAAACCCATCTTCAAATTGCGCTTTTGCAATCCAACCAATTTTTTTATGATATTTAATCCCAACAAAGCGAACATCACCGAAGTGCTCTTCACATAACTCATATATTCTTTCTATTCTTTGTGTATTTGTTTTTTTCTCAGCCACAAATGCTCCTTTTAGTTTTTATAATTTTATCATAATAATTGTTTCTAGAGAGTTACATGCTATAATTGCGTATCAAATAATGGATAATAGTATGCATAAATATAAACGAATTGTTTTTAAAGTTGGCTCGGGTGTATTGACAGAGAAAAACTCCATAGCCAAAGATAGAATGATGGCTCTAATCTCTTTACTCTCAGAACTTACAAAGCACTATGAAGTGATTTTGGTTACTTCTGGAGCTGTAGCAGCTGGTTATACTGCTTTAAAACTAGACAGAAGCATAAATATCAGTAAAAAGGTCTTAGCTGCTGTTGGACAACCCATCTTGATGAGTAGTTATAAGAGTAAGTTTGAACTCTATGGTATAGATACCGCACAGATACTTTTAACTGAAGATGATTTTGACTCTAGAAAACGTACGGAGATTTTTCGCCAAATAATTAATACTAGCTTAGAAAATGGGATTCTTCCTATCATAAACGAAAACGATATATCTACCACTCCAGAACAAGTGTTTGGAGACAATGACCAACTCTCAGCCCATGTTACACAGCATACAAATGCTCAATTGCTTGTAATTCTGAGTGATATAGATGGTTATTATGATTCTAACCCATCAACCAATCCTGATGCTAAGATGTATAGTATAGTTACTGAGATTTCTAAAGATGAATTAGATGCCCAACATACACCTACAAATGAGTTTGCGACAGGTGGAATCGTTACAAAACTAAAAGCTGCTCAATTTCTCATGGCTAAAGACAAAGAGATGTTTTTGTGTAGTGGGTATGATTTGAAATCTGCTAGAGAATTTTTATTAGATGATGGAAAGTATTTGAAGGGGACTTTGTTTACAAATAAGTAATCTTTTAAAGATTACTTATCATCTTTACTTGTTGCTGCTTTTATAAAACCGATGACTCCTACAGCAAATACTGCTACTATAAATACTACTTGAAATATGTCTACTGAACTCATTTATTATTCTCCTGTTCTTTTAGTTGACCACAAGCTGCACTTATGTCAATCCCTTTTGAATCACGAATAGTACAAAGCAAACCATGGTTCACAAGATACTCCTGAAAATTTATCATATCTTTGACTTCTGGTCTGTTGTAAGGTGTACCAGGATAAGGGTTAAAATATATAAGATTCACCTTGGCTTTTATATCTGTTAGTAGCTTTACTAACTTTTTAGCAGAGCCAATATCATCATTTTTATCTTTTATTACGAGGTACTCAAACATAACACGTTTGCGAGTATCTATTGGGAAACGTTTAACAGCCTCTATGATTGAGTTGATGTTATGAGCCTTGTTCATAGGTATAAGTTCAGTTCTAAGCTCATCATCAACAGCGTGAAGTGATATGGCTATATGTACACCTAAATCCATAGCACCTAGTTGGTCTATCTTGTTGCTTAGCCCACTTGTAGAAACTGTTTGGCGTTTGCCACCAATGCACAAGCCCTCATCCTCTTTAAATATCTCTATAGCCTTGGCAAGATTATCTAGGTTGTCAAGTGGCTCACCCATACCCATATAGACTATGTTTATCATACGGTTGTGTTTATGGTTGTTGTCACGCTTGAGGTTTACTACTTGTGCTACTATCTCCCCCGCAGTTAAATCTCTAGTAAAACCACCCTTAGCTGTTAAACAAAATGTACACCCTACTTTACAACCAACTTGAGTAGATACACAGATGGTATAACGCGCTTCTTGGATAACTTCACCCTTAGCATCATACTTAGCATCTTTCATCTTGAGCCAAACGGCCTCTACAGTTTTTCCATCTTGGAGTTCAAGTAAGTACTTTATCGTACCATCACTTGACTCCTCTTTTTTGATGATTTTCATAGGGTTAACAAGATATTTTTCTGCCAATTCCTCTTTTAAAGCCTTGGGTATATTTTTCATATCATCATAGTTATCTGCATAGTTATGATACAGCCAACCATATATTTGTTTAACACGAAACTTTGGTTTGATAAGCTCTACAAGTTCTTTTTGTGTGTAGTCAAGAAGTGATGCCCTCATGATGCTGTAAGCTCTTTAATGCGTTTTTTGACATGTGTTGTTAGTAATTCTTTTGCCTTGTCGTGATTTGCCATAAACTCTTTATGTGCGTTAGTGTTAGTGTAGTTTGTTATGCAAAAAACACCGCCAGCAGGGATGTCAAACTCTTGTGCTATCTTTAAAACAGCGTAAAACTCCATGTTTTCTATACCAATACCTAGCTTTAAAAACTTAGCCGTTAGTTCCTCGTTTGTAGATATATAGTTAGAAGAGTTAACCACTATATCCTTAGCATCATCAGTATTTGTAGAGACAACATTGTCAAGTGGTGTATAAGCATCATTAGATAAAAAGGCTAGTTCTACATTTGCAGCAGTTTTAGACTCTATGATGTCAAATATCTTAGCATCACCATAGCTCCCTGCACTACCAACAAAAAGTAAAAACTCTGGTTTATCGAACAAACAAAGTCTAGTTAAATTCATTGCAGTTTCTATAAGTCCAACGCCCATAGGTTGAGCAAAATCAAAAGTTTCGTTATTTCCAGCACAAATTATCATTTCTAAAGCCTTACAGGTATGTTATTGTTGTGTAGGTAATGTTTTAAATCCATGATATCTATCTCTTTATAGTGAAAGATACTTGCAGCAAGTGCAGCATCAGCACCACAATCAAAAGCCTCTTTTATATGCTCCATTGTCCCAGCACCACCACTAGCGATTACAGGTACATTGACAGCCTTACTAATCTGCTCTGTGATGCTAAGCTCAAAGCCAGCCTTTGTTCCATCTGCATCCATAGATGTAAGAAGTATTTCGCCACTTCCACGCTCTACAACTTCTTTTGCCCATTCTACCGCATCTATGCCAGTATCCACACGACCACCATTAAGGTAAACATTATAAGAATTGCCAGTTTTTTTAACATCTATGGCTGTAACTATGCATTGGGAACCAAAGCGTTTAGCACCCTCGTTGATAAGTTCAGGTCTTTTGATGGCTGCGGAATTGACACTTACTTTATCGCATCCAACATTTAGTAGTTTGTATATATCTTCTAATTGACGAATTCCACCGCCAACAGTAAGTGGTATAAATATCTCGCGTGCTACCTCGGCAACTATATCAACTATCGTATCACGATTGTCTGATGAGGCTGTGATATCTAAAAAGGTAATCTCATCAGCACCCTCTTCGTTATAGCGACGAGCAACCTCTACCGGGTCACCAGCATCTTTGAGACCAACAAAGTTAACACCTTTGACAACACGCCCATCTTTAACATCAAGACAAGGAATGATTCGTTTAGCAAAATAGTTCATGGAGAAAGAGGCCTTATTTAATATAATGCAATTATATCGTATTATACTTAGGGTTATTTTTTTGTTTTCTTTTAGAGTGTTAAATGTTTCATGTGAAACATTTTGCAGCACCAACATAGTGAGCATTTTTTTCTCTTTTGGTTGTAGGTTTACTTATGTGAAACTCTAGTTTGGATTAGTTAATCATAGTAAGACATTATTTTAGAAGTTTTTATATATCTCTAGAATAAGAATTGTAACGATAAGTAAGAAAGTGAATAATTTTTTCACTTGAGACCTTATATCAAAAATTACAATTCTTTGATAGCATTATCTTTTTATAAGTAAAATTGTTATACACTATTGCTCATGAATGATAAAAGTGTAGTAGCTAAGAAGAAATTTGGACAAAATTTCTTAAAAGATGTGAGCGTATTACATCAAATCATCCAATCGATGCCCAACAACGATAATAAAATCGTAGAAATTGGACCTGGTTTAGGTGATTTAACTAAATATTTAGTAGATGTCAAAAGTGTAGAAGCTTTTGAGGTCGATACCGATTTATGTAAAATATTACAAGAAAAATTTAAAGACGAGATCAACACCAAACAACTCCAGTTAAATTGTGGGGATGTACTCAATGTTTGGCAGAGTAATGAAGATGGGCATCTTATAGATGAACCTTATGATATGGTAGCAAACTTACCATACTATATAGCTACAAACATCATTCTAAAAGCGCTCGCTGATCCAATGTGTAAAAATATACTTGTAATGACTCAGCTAGAAGTTGCAGAAAAGTTCTGTGCGGAGGCAGGGGAAAAAGTATTTGGTTCTTTGGGTATTATAACTCAGAGCGTAGGGACTTCACACATAGTTGTGAAAGTTCCACCAACTGCTTTTGAACCACCACCCAAGATAGACTCTGCAGTTTTCTTGATACAAAAAGATAAAGATAGATCAAATAAAGAGTTCGAGGATATGCTTAGAGTTGCATTTACGCAACCTCGAAAAACTTTAATGAAAAACTTATCTGCTAAGTATGACAAGGCTGAACTTCTTCCTCTTTTTGAAGAATTAAATTTTACATTGACGATTCGTCCTCATCAAGTTTCCACTAAGGACTATCACCACCTATATAAAAAATTAATATAAGGTGAAAACATGGAAGATAACAAAGGCAATTTAAAGCCAAGCCCAAAAGAAGTTGATGGTAACGTACAAGAGGCTCCAAAAAATGGAAATAAAGCACAACCACTGCGTAAACCAAGCAACAATAAAAACAGTAGCAACAATCAAAATCGTAGCAACAATCAAAATAAACCCAGAAGCAATAGCTCAAAACCAAGTAACAATAACCGCAATAAAGGTGGAAGAGGGCGTCGTCGTCAATCTACACCAGTAGATGAAAATCTTAAAAAATTTGTTGGATTAAATCAAGAAGCACACAAGCAAAGACTTAACCCACATTTTAAACTTGACTTAAACTCAAAAGATAAAATCCGTATCACTCCACTAGGTGGATTAGGTGAGATAGGTGGAAACATCACTGTATTTGAGACTGAAAACGAAGCTATCCTCATTGATGTTGGTATGAGTTTTCCTGATGAAGATATGCATGGTGTTGATATTCTTGTTCCAGATTTTACATATATCCGTGAAATCAAAGACAAGATTAAAGCTGTTATCATTACTCACGCTCACGAAGACCACATTGGTGCTATGCCGTATCTTTATAAAGAGATGCAGTTCCCTATATATGGTTCGCCGTTACCACTTGCAATGATTGGCAATAAATTTGATGAGCATCATATTAAAGAGGCTCGTCGTCATTTTAATCCAGTTATTAAAAGAGAAATTTATGAGATAGGGAATGATTTCAAAATAGAGTGGATGCACATGACTCACTCTATCTTAGATTCTTCATCTTTAGCTATCACTACTGCTGCTGGAACGATTATTCATACAGGTGACTTTAAGATAGACCACACTCCAGTAGATGGATATACTGCTGACTTGCATAGACTTGCATATTATGGAGACAAAGGTGTATTAGCACTTTTAAGTGACTCTACAAATTCATACAATGACTCACCAACTCCATCAGAGTTAAATGTAGCACCATCATTGGATAGAGTGTTTAGCAAAGCTACTGGTCGTGTAATACTTTCTACTTTTAGTTCAAACATTCACCGTGTATACCAAGCTATTCAGTATGGTGTAAAATATGGTCGTAAAGTTTGTGTAATAGGGCGTTCAATGGAGCGTAATATTGAAATAGCTATGCAGTATGACTATGTTAAACTAAACAAAAATATATTTATAGAACCAGACCAAATAGCATCTATGAGTGACCATGAGGTCCTTATAGTTACAACTGGCTCTCAAGGTGAACCAAGTTCAGCACTCTTTAGAATGAGTATTGGTGAGCACAGACATGTGAAGATTAAACCGACAGACTTAATTGTCCTTTCATCTCGTGCTATTCCTGGTAATGAGGGAAGTATATCTGGAATGTTAAACCATTTACAACGTGCAGGTGCGACTATATCTTACGATAAGGGTCTTCATGTTTCTGGTCACGCAGGTATCCCTGAGCAAAAACTTATGCTTCGTCTTTGTAACCCTAAATTTTTCTTACCAATTCATGGTGAATATAACCACGTAATGCGTCACAGAGAAACGGGTATAATCTGTGGAGTTCCAGAACGAAATATTCACATCATGAATGATGGAGATACTATAGAAATAGCTCCTAAATATATGAGAAAAGTTAAGTCAGTCCGTACTGGTAAAACATACATAGACAACCAAAACAACCATAAGATAGATGATGATGTAGTTATAGACCGTCAAAAACTTGCATCAGATGGTGTTGTTATGCTTGTAGCTCAAGTTGACAAACAACACTCAAGAATGATAGCAAAACCAAGAGTTACAACTTTTGGAATAGTACCAGATAAACAAGATAAATCTTTTGCTAAAGAGATGGAAGATGTGCTAGAGCAGTTCTTACTTCATATGAAAGATGGTATGATAGATAACACAAGAGCCTTAGAAAATGACTTACGTCAAATAGTTCGTAAGCATATCTTCAGAAAAATGAAAAAATATCCACTTATCGTTCCACACATAATGGTTATGTAAAGGCTTTTAAGCCTTTACCAGATAATATTTGCAGTGGCAAATGGGCCATGCCAGATGTCATATCTTCCCATCTCTAGTTCTAACTCGTTATCTGCTATATATGTATCATTTTCCCCATCATTTTTTGCTTGACCATTAAATGTCCCTGCCCATTTAGCTTTATATCCTGCTGTAAAAGAATAGCCAAGACCTCTTGCAATTTTAAATCTTTGTTGAAAAATATAGCCTAGTTCTACCTCTGCATTTGCAGTAAATGATCCAGTATAGTTGATAGTTTTTCCGTTTGCAACACTTGTTTGCAATACCGCATCTTGTGCCTCTTGTGAAAGGGTAAAATCTGCCCAACCTATACCGCCAAGACCTTGAAGATACAACCTAGATAAGTCGACTTCATATCTTTTAGCATAAGATATTTCATCATAACCAAAGACTAAGGAATAGGTCTTTATTTTAAAGTTAGGGTCCATTCCGTAGAGTACAACATTTTTATTTATATCAGAAAAACCTATGGCAGATGGAGTTGTATAGTTGGTGTACTCCAAACCGCCAAACCAACCCCTCTCCATCATTAAGTAAGCCCCATAGGTGACTAACTCAGATTGAAACTCTTCTTCTTGGCCAGAACTTGTAATAGGGGTGCTTCCCAAATTATTGTCAACAAAGGTAGCTATGCCATTTATATTTCCTTTAAGTACCTTGAGGCGCAAGCTAGTCGAGTTACCTATGAAGCCATCAAAATCAACTAAAAAATTTAAAATTTTACTTGCTTTACCTGCTAGCCCACCTATACTTTGCGCTTCATTTTGCAAATAGGCAACAGAAAGACTCATAGAGTCGTATCGACCTTCAAAATAAACAGATTTATATAAAGATTTTCCTATCTCGTATTTAACTTCACCATATTCTAGGTTTGAATCATCTATATCGCTGATACTAGAAGATGCTTTCCAGTTTGTTTGTGAATAACCAACCCCAACTAGCATATCTATGACGCTTTCTTGCTCAAAATCTTTTATATGCCCTGGTGTCTCTTCACCTAAGGCAGCGTAATCTTTTGGAGTGACAATGATGTGAATATCTGTTCTGTTGGTTGAGTCCGTAGCTCCAATATGTAAAGTGTCTTTTTCAATATAGATAGAGGGATCGAACCCAACATTACGTTCTGCGGAATTAAAAACCCAACCTTTTTCAAGTGTATCGTTTTTAAAGTCCACATGAGCCCCCATAAGTCCTTTGTTGAAGATATTTATATTTTTATATATACTCATATAGACATTATCTTTATCTTTTGGATACACGCTAAGTATGCCAGTCCTATCTCCATGTTTAGAAAGAACGACATTAGTACTTTTCCACTCCTTCAGGTTACTCACTATCACCTCGCTGGAACTTTTGAGCAGCGCGGCAATTGCTATATCACCGTTTGGATTATTTGCGATAGATGATAACTCTATGGCATCATTTGAAAGAATTAATTCATTATTTTTATATACACCATAAGTGCTTACTTGTATGAAATCCCTATCTTTAGTGATGATGCTAACACTCCCTCTATGTGGAGGAATTTTGTACTGTTTGAGATTCTCATCTATTAGATAATATTTTGTTTTTCTATCTTTTTGGGGTCCGTAGGTATATGAGTAATACAAATAAGCCCTCTCTTTATATCTTCCAGCCCCAATAGTTCCAACGCTATCACTTGTGGAAAAGGACTGTATCACCTTGCCTTGAGTATTTCTGATAACATCCCAACAGTCACCTTTTTTTGGACATTGGGTAGAGACATATACATTTGGTACACCTATACGGTTAAAGTAGCTTACTTTACTAACTTTCCCATTTGTTATTTTCCCTAAAGTAAATTCTTCAGCAAACAAAGAGCCTAGAAGTATAAACATCATTAATATAATCTTCACTATTATCCCTTGTTAAAAATTAATCACATTATGCGAAGATATTGTTTAATCAAAGCTTTTATATGAAAGAATTTAGTGTATAATTACTTAATTTATAAAAGGTTGAGAATTTGTTTGACTCTAAAGATACAAAATTTGAAAACGCTGTAAAAACTATGATGACACATGTTGGAGAGGATCCAACTCGTGAAGGTTTAGAAAAAACCCCAGCTAGAGTGAGAAAAGCATATGAGTTTATGTATGGTGGATATAATGAAAATCCAAAAGAGATTTTATCTTCTGCTTTGTTTACCTCTTCAAATGATGAGATGGTGCTCATCAAAGATATAGAGTTTTATTCTACCTGTGAACATCATCTTCTTCCTATCATCGGTCGTGTTCATGTAGCCTACATTCCAGATGGAAAAGTTGTTGGGCTTTCAAAGATTCCTCGTGTTGTAGATGTTTTTGCTAGACGAATGCAGATTCAAGAACAACTCACAGAGCAAATTGCCGATGCTATTATGGAAACTATTGCCCCAAAAGGTGTAGCAGTAGTCGTCGTTGCTCGTCATATGTGTATGGAGATGCGTGGGGTTGAGAAGATAAACTCTACAACAACATCATCGGCATTAAGAGGCTTGTTTAAAAAAGATGAAAAAACACGCAGTGAATTTTTTTCACTCATAAATTCACCAACAGGTACACGCTACTAAATGCCCCTCTCTTCACTTAAAAGCAGAATCTCATCATTAAATCATTCTGTGCATTTTGGAAAAGTGGTGAAGATAAATGCTACTGTTATAACAGCTATAGGACTTAATGTCAGTATTAGTGATATGGTGAGAATTATTTCAAATACCTCTGCACAAGAAACAGTAGGAATGGTTACAGAGATAGATGGTGATACTTTTTTTATAACACCATTTAGTTTTGTGGAGGGCTTTAGTGCTGGCGATAAAGTATACATAGATTCAAATGGTTTAAATATTCCTGTGAGTGATGCTCTTATAGGTAGAGTTGTAGACCCATTTATGCGTCCTATTGATGGCAAAGGTGCCATTAAAACTACAAAATTTGTGCCAATTATTAAAGCGCCTATAGCTGCTATGAAGCGTGGCATGATAGATGAAGTTTTTAGTGTAGGTGTCAAAAGTATAGATGGTTTACTTACTTGTGGAAAGGGTCAAAAGCTTGGCATCTTTGCGGGAAGTGGGGTAGGGAAGTCTACTCTGATGGGGATGATTGTTCGTGGTTCGCAGGCACCCATAAAAGTAGTAGCGCTCATAGGTGAGCGTGGTCGTGAGGTTCCTGAGTTTATAGAGAAAAATCTCGGAGGAAATTTAGAAAACACAGTGATAATTGTTGCTACCTCTGATGACTCTCCACTGATGAGGAAGTATGGTGCTTTTGCTGCTATGAGTGTAGCGGAACACTTTAAAGACCAAGGGCAAGATGTTCTTTTTATTATGGACTCAGTAACAAGGTTTGCAATGGCTCAGCGAGAGATAGGACTAGCCCTTGGAGAGCCTCCAACTTCAAAAGGTTACCCGCCATCATCTCTTACCCTTTTGCCACAACTTATGGAACGTGCAGGAAAAGAGGAGGGCAAAGGAAGCATTACTGCTTTTTTTACTGTACTTATAGAGGGTGACGACATGAGTGATCCAATCGCTGATCAATCTCGTTCTATCTTAGATGGCCATATCGTGCTTTCTCGTGAACTTACAGACTTTGGTATCTATCCACCCATTCACATACTCAATTCTGCCTCAAGAGTTATGAACGACATTATAAATGAAGAACATCTAAATGCCGTCATGAAATTTCGCAGAATGTACACACTTTTAAAAGAAAATGAGATGCTTATACGTATAGGTGCATATGCTAAAGGGACAGATGCTGAACTTGATGAAGCTATGGAAAAAAAAGCAGAGATGGAGCTGTTTATGTCCCAAAAATCAGATGAACAAATTCCGTATGCTGATATCGCAGAGGCCTTAGTTAGAATTGTTAAAAATTAGACTGGATTTAAGCCAATTATCTCGTGTCATTGTTGTTTGCAAATCTTGAGTTATTGCTAGTTTCTTTTTAGCTTTTACTTCAAATCTTTTCATTAGAATTCTTAGTTCATTATCTATGCCAAATGTATCTATGTAAGCATAGATGGTTTTTTCAGCATGGGGGTAAGATTTTTTAAAGATATAAGTCTTGATTCTTATATGGTAAGCTACACGAAATAAGTCACCTATCTTATCAAGTCTTCCCTCTAAATCAATAAGCTCCCCAAGAAGTTTTTTTATCTCATTCACTTGACCTTTGAGTGCATATATTTCACATTTATGTGTAATCTTTTTCCAATGTTCCGATAAAAGTTCACCTAAGTCAGTATTGCTAAGATACGGATATTTATCTATTGTTTCAAAGCATGCCTTAAAATCATTTTTTGCATAGTTTTTTTGCAAGATTTCTATGCTCCTGGCCTCACTACGAAGTATCCTTGTATGAGATTTTAGATATATAACATCTTGGATGGAGTCTAGTACTTTGTAAGCACTATGTGTATCACCCTGCTTTAAAAAGGCTTTGATATCTTGAAGATATTCATTGAGTTTATTCGTGAGTTGGGTATAGCTTGGAATCAACATAAGAGTTTTATTTCTACTACTTAAAGAGGATGCTTTGGCATATTCATTTTTATCAACAGCTACTATGAACTCTATAAATTCTTTGTTTTGTTTTAAGATAAGTTCTATCATACTTCTCTTAACTGGAATAGTAATGTAGTCACCTAAAAGAGCTTTTGCATTATGTGGTTGCTTGAGAAGCATTTGTCTTTGAGCATTTTTAAAGACCTCTTTAAAGACCTCTTCCATCTTTTTATAAATAGGTGTATTTTCTAGTTCGGGATATTTTGTACATATTGCATAGGCTAGAGTATATTTTTTTTCTAAAAAGAAAATTTTTAGTCTATTGTAATGTTTAAAAGCAAGAAAAAGAAGATTAATCTCTTGTTTTTTGGATTGAAGAGACGTAAAGGGGCTTAAAAGTTCGTTAGCCAAGGATATATTTTGATTCACTAAGGCATTTGTTGCTTCATTATATATATTACTATATAGTGTTTGCAATTTTTTATAGCTATCGGTATCTTGAAGCATAGGCTCATCTTGAACAAGCAAAAATGCTTTTTCCAAAGAATTATGTAGAATGAGAGATTCAAGTTTTTGAGTACTTGCAAGTATTAACTTTTGTATTTTTCCATTTTTTAAAGAAACAACTATAGTATCTTCATCCAATACAGCTATCCGAGTGACTACATCTTCAAACTCTATATAGTTTTCATGAATAAGTTTAAAACTTCTTAGATCTATAATAGATACATAGTTTGTATGTGAGCATAGCATTGCAAAATTTTTGTTTGGCATGAGAGCAATCTGTCTTATTCTACTTAATGTTGAGTCTAGTTGTTTGAGAAGTTTTTTCTCTTTGATTAAAAAGAGTTTTATGACCCCATCAAAGTTAGCACTGATGATTGTGTTGTCATCTAAAAAACATAGTGCATTGGTCCTGGTCTTCCCATTTTCAAGTACGATATTATTGGCACGCGAATGTATATCTATAATATGAATGGTGCCTCCAAAACCAGTTGTAGCAAGTATATTTTTTCTAAATACAAAAGCACTAACATAATTTTTTCGCATGTTGAGGCTGTCTTCTCTGTGGTATGGAAATGAGCATAATCTGCATAACAAAGATAAACCCTCTATCCTATAGTGTAGCACTCTACCATTGCTGCTTCCTGCTATGATATGCATGGAGCTTTCATCAAAAGTAAGGAGATGGATAGGTTCATTTTCAGTGTGTATTGTTTTGAGTATCTCTTTTGAGACTAGGCTAACTATATATAAAATTTTATCATTAGCAAAAGCTAAAAGTGTCCCGTCATGGTTAAAACATATGGCGGTTGTTGAGGAGTTAAGAAGTTGATTCGCGAAGTTGATTTTTACGCTACACTCTTGAGGTGTACAAATTTTAATGCCATGAAGCTTTGTTGCAAAGGCTATCTCTTTATTGTCTAGCACCTTCAATGAGGTGATGAATGATCTAGCTTTTATACAATCATCTATCTCACCCATTGAAACTCCAAAGACTTTTTAACATTATAAGTATAGTTTACTTATGAGTAGTTGAGTGTTTATTTGATTATTCCATTCATTTTTAGATACCGTATAGGAACAAGATATTTGTTTGTCCTTTGGCATCTCTAATACCTGTTTAAAGAGTATGAGCTCTAAAGTCTTGGTATCATGGGTGTTTTGACGTATGGTGATTCTACAATGATTTTTATCCTTACCCATTGTTTTGATTTGTAGTATCTGAGCATCCTTTATCATAAAGGTTGGACGTGGATTTGCTTCTCCAAAAGGCTCAAACTCCTCCATGATGCTAAGGAGTTCTAAGTCTATAGCGTTCGTTTCAAGACTACCAAGGAGTTGCTCTTTTGGTATGAACTCTTTAGGGTCAAGTTGCGATGCTAAGAGATTTATCTCTTTGGTAAACTCAGTTATATTTTTTGTTTTGAGTCCAAGTCCAGCAGCCATCTTATGACCGCCAAACTTAGTTAAAAATCTTTCATTAGTTTTTATGAGTTCATAGATGTTCACATCCCCTATGCTTCTTGCACTCCCCTTAGCATCATCACCTTTTATGCTAAGGACTATCGCTGGTACTCCAAACCTATCAACAAGTCTAGCTGCTACTATCCCTACAACACCTTCATGCCAGTCCTCACCCGCTACTACAATCACCTTAGCATCATGACTAGCACTGAGTATTGCACTTTTTGTCGTTTGCGCTTCAGTCTCTTTCCTTAAGTCATTGAGTTGCCCTAAGAGTTCAAACTGTTTATAGGCTGTGTTTATATCTTGTGCTACATAAAAATCAAGTGCTATACTTGCGTCCTCTAATCTACCAGCCGAATTTATACGAGGGGCAATATTAAATGCGATATCTTCACTTGTGATTTTGGCTTTATTTAAAAAATCTCGAATTATTATTGATGATGGACGAGTAGAAGTCATAAGAACTTTTAGTCCCTCCAATACAAGTGTACGGTTTATATCTATAAGTGGCATTATATCAGCGATAATTGCAATGGCTAAGATGTCAAGAAACTGTTTCATATTGATGTTAAGTTGTAACTCTTTTTTAACAAGTCCTAAAAGTAACCATGCAACTTGCGCTCCACATATCTCTTTAAATGGGTACTCACAAGAATCAAGTTTAGGGTCAACAATAGCATAGGCATCAGGTAAAATCTCAGATGGAGTATGGTGATCTGTAATGATGAGTTCTATACCACGCTCTTTGCAAATCCTAGCCGCTTCTATGGCGGAGATACCATTGTCTACAGTTATAACTAAATCGGCATCTATCCGTTGCAACACATTAGGACTAACACCATAGCCATCATGAAATCTGTTAGGAATGATAGCCTCTAGCGGATATGGAATTTGTCTAAAAAATTCCACCATAATGGCAGTAGAACTAACTCCATCAACATCATAGTCTCCCACGAGTGTTATGCGTTTGTTAGTTGTTACCGCCTCAGCTATTTTTTTCGCGGCTCTCTTAGCATCATGAAGTAAAGCAGGGTTTGGAATATCTGAGAGTTTCTTAGCATCACCACTAAAACGTGATGCTAAGGAGTCAAAAAGTGTTTGTTTGTTGAGTGTTTTCATTACTCCGCATTTAAACTTGCCTTAACAAAGGCAAGTATGGATGGGTTTGGAGTTTGTAGTCTTGAGGTAAACTCTGGATGAAACTGGACACCTAAAAACCAAGGGTGTCCCTCTATCTCTACGGTCTCTATAAGACCATTAGATTCTCCAGTGACTATCATTCCTGCTTGTTCTAGTTGTTCACGGTACGCCGGATTTGCTTCATAGCGATGGCGATGTCTTTCGTTGATGGTTGTAGCACCATCATAGGCTTCTCTTAAAAGAGAACCCGCTTTGGTATCACATGGGTATTCACCTAGACGAAGGGTTCCGCCCATTGGTGAAGTATGTGTGCGTAGTTGCATCCCTCCACTTTGGTCTAAAAAGTTGTCTATGAGATATATCATAGGGTGGGGTGTGTTTTCATCAAACTCTATCGAGTTAGCGCCCTCTAGTCCTAAGACATTTCTAGCATACTCTACTAAAGTCAGTTGCATACCAAGGCAGATACCAAGATAGGGGACATTGTTTATTCGAGCGTACTCTATTGCTTTTATCTTACCCTCAACGCCACGGTTACCAAAGCCACCAGCGACTAAAACGCTATCGCAATCAGCTAGGAGTGCCTCAGCACCTTTTTCTTCTATCTCTTCACTATCGACCCAGTTTATCTCAACCCTAGTATCAAGGTGTGCACCACAATGGATGAGGGACTCTGTTAAAGACTTGTAGGCCTCTTTGAGCTCAAGGTATTTACCTACAAAACCTACGACAGTTTTATCTTTTGGTTGGACTATTTTTTTGACTAAAGTATCCCACTTGTCCATATCGGGATTTAATTCACCAAGCTCTAGCTCTTTTGCTATTGGCTTAAGTATGTTTTGTCGTAAAAAAGTTACAGGTATATCATAAATAGTCTTAGCATCAAGTGCTTCTATGACGCTGTCTTGTGCAACATCACAACTCATAGCGAGTTTTTTCTTAAATGTTTTTGGGAGTGCATTTTCGCTTCTAGCTATTATCATTTGAGGGGTGATACCGATGCGGCGTAGCTCTTGGACTGAGTGTTGTGTTGGTTTGGACTTCATCTCACCAGCAGCTTTTATGTAAGGGATGAGAGTAACATGGATGAAAAAAGTACCAGCAACTTCTTCATCATACTTCATTTGGCGGATAGCCTCCATAAAAGGAAGACCTTCGATATCGCCAACGGTCCCACCAAGTTCTACAACCAAGATGTCGTGACCCTCTCCTGCAAGTTTGATACGATTGACTATCTCTCCAACGATATGAGGAATAACCTGTATAGTTTGACCAAGGTAACCACCAGCACGTTCACGCTCTATCACGCTTGAGTAAACTTGACCGGTTGTAAAGTTAGAAGATTTTAAATAAGAACTATCAAGGAAACGCTCGTAGTTTCCGATGTCTAAGTCAGTCTCAGCACCATCTTTTGTCACAAAAACTTCGCCATGTTCTAAGGGGGACATCGTTCCAGGGTCTACGTTAATGTATGGATCAATTTTTAACATTCCTATGTTCAATCCAGAGTGTTTTAAAAGAGTACCAACACTAGCTGCTGTAATACCTTTTCCTAAAGAACTTAAAACCCCACCGGTCACAAAAATGTATTTAGTCATGCAAATCTCCATAGTTAATTATGGAAGGAATTATATACAAAAGGCACTTAAAAGTAGCCCTTTTGATTGAACTAAACTGAATATACTTTATTTCTGCCATTTTCTTTAGCCTGATAAAGATTGATGTCAGCATCTAAAATTATTTTCTCTATGGAGAGGTTGTTATCAAACATAGACTGAGAAACACCTATGCTTATTGTCATAAGAATCTCTAAACTCTCTACTAAATTTACTGTTTCTCATGACTTCCCTTATTCATATAATTTTAACTTATAGTTTTCCTTAAGAAGAGTATATTTGGGTATAATCCATTAAAAAATAGAGTTTATAATGGATAATGCACTTTTAATAATTGTTTCTGCCTTGGGGATATCATCAGTTTTAAATATTATATTAAAAAAACTGGGAATATCTCAGATTATTGGTTATATTTTTACGGGGACTATCTTAGTATATAGTTTTGATTTAGGTAATATAAAACTTTCCTCAACCCTCGAGCATATAGGTGAATTTGGTATAGTTTTTTTAATGTTTACCATAGGACTTGAAATTTCACTCTCAAAGATGAACTCTATGAAAGCAGAAATTTTTGGCAATGGATTTTTGCAGGCTACACTTACAGCAATAGCTATTTTGAGTATAGCTATGTATGGGTTTGATTTAGATTTTAAGTCCTCCCTTATTATTGCAACAGCCTTTGCCCTCTCATCAACTGCAGTGGTGCTGAGTTATCTGAAGTCTTCAAAAGAGATATATACCCCCTATGGTCAACGTGCCACAGGAATTTTAATTTTTCAAGATATCGCAGTCATTCCTTTACTAATATTTTTAGGTTTTATGACAAATGAAGGGCATGAATCTGTTTGGGTGATTTTCAGAGATACAGCGATAAGTGCAGTGGTTGTTGTGGGTTTACTGTTTGTAGTTGGAAAGCGAGTTATGACATGGATGTTACACTTTTCTGCCTCAAGTGATGTGGATGAGCTTTTTATGGGTAGCGTTTTGTTTATCGTTATCAGTGCATCTCTCTTAGCATCATACTTTGGCTTTACCTACTCTCTAGGCGCTTTTGTTGCAGGGATGATTATCGCAGAGACAAAGTATCATCATAAGGTTGAGTATGATATAGCGCCGTTTAAAGATATTTTATTGGGTACTTTTTTTATCATCGTTGGAATGAAGATAGATGTAGGTTATTTCTTGGATCACTTGACAATTATAATAGGTATATTTTTACTTGTTTTGATTTTAAAAACTATCATTACATATCTTGTTGTAAAAGTTACATCTGGGCATGGAACTTCGCTTAAAACAGCTCTTTCTATCTCTCAAGTTGGAGAATTTTCTTTTGTCATCTTTGCTATAGCTAGTGTAGGAGGTCTTCTTGAAAAAGATTTAGAGTCCTTACTTATTCTCATTGTGATTCTTTCTATGATGGTGACCCCATTTTTTATATCACGCATCACTAGTTTCGTTGATTCTTTCATAGAAGATGAGTTTATCCATGTTGAAAACACCTCTTTTGATGGGCGCGAAAACCATGTAGTGGTATGTGGGTATTCGGTAGTTGGAAAGTTTGTAACAGCACACTTAGATGAAATAGATGCACCCTATATTATCATAGATAATTCCCCTAAACATGTTCAAGAAGCTATGGCTGAAGACAAAGAAGTCTATCTTGGAGATATGTCAAAAATATCTATCATCGAAGCACTCAATGTTAAAAAAGCAGCCGCTGTCATAGTCACACTCGATAACCTTGAAAAAAAGCGCCTTATATGTGAGGCTGTATTGAAGCATACAAAAGATGTAAACTTGATAGTAAAAGTAGTTTCACTTGAAGAAAAAGAAGCCTTAAGTGACTTAGATATTACAGTGATTGTTGATGGGAAATTAGAGATAGGAAGAATACTAGTTGAGAGGATGATAACCTGCCAGCTTAATTATTCTTAGTGAGTAATTTTATCTCAAAAATTTATTTTTGTAGCTTTAGGGGGTTGTAGATATAAACTAGTTTCCTCTAGAGCCTGGTTTTATAGCTTCGCTTCCATCTTTACAAAGGGGACAAGCATCAGGCGCATACATCTCAAATGTAAAATCTTCTAAGGCAAAAAATGGAATATTTTGAGGGAGCTTACAGTTGTCTTTTGTGCTTATGTTAGCGTTCTCGCGTTTACAAAAACCGCGATTAGCAAGTGCAGCTACACCAATAATTTTTCCGCCTAAAGACTCTACAACATGAGCAGCTTCCATGGCGCTTCCTCCTGTTGTGATGATGTCTTCACACATGAGGACACGTTCACCCTCTTTGACTTCAAAGCCACGACGAATATTCATCACGCCATCAACTCTTTCAGCAAAGATAGAACGAACATCAAGAGCAGTTGCAAGTGCAAACCCAGCTATGAGTCCACCAAGAGCAGGGGCGCATACAGTATCAACTTTAAGACCGCTTTCTTTGATTTGTTTTGCTAGTGCATCTGCTAAAGTTTTTGCAACCTTAGGGTCTTCAAGAACTTTGGCCGACTGCAGGTAAAACTGTGAATGGTTACCAGAACTTAGTTTAAAATGACCCTCTAAAAGAGCATCAGCATCCATATAGATTTTTTTAATATCCATTAGACTTTTAACACCTCTATCTCTTTTGCCTTAGCATCATCGTCAATCATAGTTATAAATTTATCAGTAGTTTTTTGAATCTTATCTTGTGCAGATTTAGAATCATCTTCTGTAATCTCTTTATCTTTTTCAAGCTTTTTTATAGCATCATTAGATTTTTTTCTATCGTTTCGGATTGAAACTTTAGCATCTTCAACCATAGTTTTCATCTGCTTCACAGTTTCTTGACGTTGTTCAGATGTCATAGGTGGAAAAAATAACTTGATGAAATCACCATCATTATTAGGATTTACACCTATGTTTGCAGCAGCTATAGCGCTCTCAATATCTCCTAAAAGATTTTTCTCCCAAGGGTTGATAGTTATCGTTGTTGCATCAGTTGCAATAACGGAACCAACTTGATCTAGTGGAGTAGCTGTACCGTAATAGTCGATTCGTACATTGTCTAAAACTGTAGTCGTAACTTTACCAGTACGAAGAGTTTTGAAATCACGGTGCATATGCTCAACACTGCCTTGCATTTTTTCTTCACATTCGTTATAAATTTCTTCTAACATAAAAATCTCCTATTTTAAATTATTTAGCTGGTGTTTGAGAAGGTGTAGTAGTTGCTTCTGGTGCAACTACATTTGTAGTATCAAGAATATTGTCTACTACAGATTCGCTCTTTGCTGAAGAGTAAAGGTATCCCAATGAAATTGTATTTACTATAAACAAAAAACCAATTAAAAAAGTAGTTTTTGCTAAAAAAGCATTTGGTCCTTTAGCACCAAAAACAGACTCGTTTGAGCCACTGTACGCGCCAAGACCAATGCTTGAGCTCTTTTGTAAAAGTACTGCAATCACTAAGATTACTACAAGTACTATTTGAACGATTAATAATAAATCAGTTGTCATTTTAAAAATTCCTGTGTAGTCATAAAACAATGCGTATGACCGTGGTTAAAGTTGCGAATTATATCTAAAAAAACCTTTAATACAAAATAGGGTATAATTTCTCATTGTCATTCTCAGCTTGACTGGGAACCTAAGGGGATACATGAATTTAAAAAACACTATGTTTATACTTGTCATTGTTGTTTTTTTACTTCAAATGATCGTTTTAAAACAAGATGCTAAACTAGATGAAAAAATTAGCCGAGACGATTCTTCAAAACCTATAATCGCTCTCAGTAGTTTTCCTCTCTATGATATAGCGAAAAATATAGCTCAAGATAAGCTGATAACCTATATGATACTTCCTGTTGGCGTAGATATTCATAGCTTTGAACCAAATCCTAAAGATATGGTAAAACTTCATCGTAGCTCCTTAGTTATCTATAGTGGAGCATCTCTTGAGCCTTGGATAGCAAACTGGCATTTTAAAAACAAAAGTATAGACATGAGTAAGTATGTTGACTTAATGAGGCTAGATAAACACGAACATGAACATAATCACGGGGCATATGATCCTCACTACTGGCTTAGCATCGCAAACATGAAAAAAGCTACCTTAGAGATTACGAAGCAGATAATAGCCTTAGATATTGAAAATGAAGCTTTTTATTTAACAAATCAAAAACGATACATTGAAAAATTAGATGCCTTAGATAGACTCTATAAAAAAAGTCTACTAACCTGCAGAAAGAAAGAGATTTTAACAAATCATGATGCCTTTTCGTATTTAGCGAGAAGTTATGATTTTAAGATTGTTTCTTTAAGTTCTATTTCCCCAGATTCTGAGGCCGATGCTAAACATATAATTAAGTTAATCAATCATATAAAAGAGCATAATGTTTCTACTATATTTTATGAAAGCTTTGCATCTTCTCAAGCTATAAAGACTATTGCAAAAGAGTCTTCTGTAAAAGTAGAACAACTACAGCCCCTAGCGAACATAACGGCAGATGAAGCAAAACAAAATCTCTCTTATGAAGATATAATGAAAGCAAACTTAGTAAAACTTATTGATGCTATGGAGTGTAGATGAAGTTTCACGTTCCAATCTTTGAAGTAAAGAATCTCAACTTTGATGTTGGAACTCAAAGGATACTCTCAAATATCTCTCTTGAGATTTTAAAAGGTGAGTTTATCGCTATTATAGGTCCAAATGGTGGTGGAAAAACGACTCTCATTCGTATGCTTTTGGGTCTTGATAAACCAACAAGTGGCGAGATAATGATCTATGGTAAAAAACTCAATCGTTTTAAAAAATGGGATAAAATAGGTTTTGTTCCACAACGTGCATCTCATGTAGATAGTAACTTTCCAGCTACAGTTCAAGATATCGTAAACATGGGTCGCACTTCAAAGCGTGGACTTTTTTCATCTATGAGTACGCACGATAAAGAGCTTGTAAATGATGCAATGATTAAGATGGATGTGCTTAACCTAAAAGATAAAATGATAGGTACCCTCTCAGGTGGACAACGCCAACGTGTTATGATTGCTCGTGCCTTAGCATCATCACCAGAAATTCTTATCCTAGATGAGCCAAACACAGGGGTAGATGTAGTTTCACAAAATAGATTTTATGCCTTACTTCGCTCGCTCAATAAAGATGAAAACATAACTATAGTTTTTATCACTCACGATATAGGTGTTATTGCTGATGATATAGCAAGACTTTTTACGATAAATCAAAAAATTACTATCTGCAATAACCCAAAACAAACTCTCTCCTGTGAAGATATGAGTTTACTCTATGGATTTGATGCCCATCTTATCCATAACCATAAGCATGACCACTAAGGATTTATGAAATGACAGAGATGATATCTCCAATAAAGAGTACTAAATGTACTTTTCATTTGAGTAACACTTAATAAATAAAAAATGGAAGGAATAAAATGACTGAAATGCTCTCTTACGAGTTCATGCAAAACGCTTTTATAGCTGGTTTTATTATAGCAATCTTAGCATCAGTAAGCGGTACATTTGTAGTCTTGCGTAGATACTCTATGATCAGTGAAACCTTAGCGCACTCAGCCTTGGTTGGAGTGGCAGTTGGTCTTGTCTCTGGATATAATCCACTATGGGTAGCAGTGGTAGTTGCACTACTAAGTGCTTGGCTTATAGAGTATTTGAGAAGTTCTTTTGCCCTCTATTCGGATGCAGTTTTAGCTATCTTGCTTTCAGGTTCTCTCGCTTTAGCAGTTATAATTGTCTCCTTAGGTGGGGCTTTTAACAATTCTCTTTTTTCCTATCTCTTTGGTTCTATTCTTTCAGTAAGCAAAGAAGATGTTATTGTTATAGTAGTTGTAGGGAGTGCCTCGCTTGCTTTATTGTTAGCATATTCAAAAGAGTTGTACTTTATAGCCTATGATGAAGAGGTAGCTCAAACGAGTGGGATACAAGTAAAGCTCTTAAACTTTATCCTGGTGAGTGTTGTCGCTGTTATTATCGCCTTATCTATTCGTGTAGTCGGTAGTCTTCTTATCGGGGCACTTATGGTTATCCCAACAGTATCTGCGTTACAGTTCAAGCAAGGTTTTAAAAACACAACTTTACTTGCCTTGTCTTTTGCCCTTGTGAGCGTAGCCTTTGGAATGACACTCTCGTATGAGTACTCGCTCCCATCAGGAGCTACTATAGTTCTTTGTGTCTTGATGCTATTTGTCATTTCGCTAGTGCTAAACAACTCCAAACGTTAATCATGAATGTAGATACAGAGTTTTCAAACCATGCCAATACCTATGGTACCTATAATATCATTCAAGATAAAGTGATTCAACATCTTTTATCTAAAGTAAATACTGAGCCTAAAAATATTTTAGATTTGGGTTGTGGCGATGGCTCTCTTTGTAAAAAGATAGACTGGGATTATCACTCTTTTACAGGTGTAGATTTTGCTAAAGGTATGTTGGAACTACATCCAAAATCAGAAAATATAGAGTGCATATACGGAGATTTTAACAATCAAGAACTCTTTAATAATCTTTATACAAATAATTATGATTTTATCTTTTCATCTTCAGCTCTTCAGTGGGCATATGATTTAGAGAGGGTTTTTAAAAATATTAAAGCTTTTAATTTGCCCATCGCCTTAGCAATTTTTACTTCAAATACTTTCAAAACGATTAATAAGACAGCAAAGATTAACTCCATTTTAAAAAGTGCAGATATGGTCGAAGCGTTAGCAAAGAAGTATTTTGATGTAAATATTGAAGTGCTTACTTATAAACTGGAGTTTAACTCAACAAAAGAGATGTTTACATATATTAAGAAAAGTGGAGTGAGTGGTTCTAGAAAAATTCTTTCATTTAAACAAACAAAAGAGTTGATGAAAAACTATCCTCTTAACTACTTGGAGTTCGAAGTAAGTTTTATAACCTCTTTTTCTAAGTCATAAAGTTCATAACGTATATGTTTGAACTTTTCACTATCTTTAGCATCATAAAGTTTAAATAACTCCTCTAAAACTCTTGAACTCTCTTGAGCACGTTTAAAGTTTGCGATAATGATACTTTTTAAGTCCGTGCGATTGAGTTCGCTCTCACTTGTAGGTCGAAGTACATCATTAATGCTATCTCGATGCTTGAGCAGGGCATCAATATTTTCATACCTAGATAAGTGACGAAGATTTTTGAGTTTTTTTGAGAGTTCTTTATTGTTGTGTAGATAACGCATAAGGTCCTCTACAACGCGTACGCCCTCTTTGAGACGGTTTAAGTTAGCATCTATCACCCGATATAGTTCGGGTGAAAGGTTCTCTCTAGTCATCGCCACCAAAGATACCAAAGAGTTGAAGAAGTGCAGTAAAAATATTTAAAAAGTCTAAGTAAAGAGCAATAGCTCCGTCAATAGGTGTTTCATACATACCACGCATAATGTTTTGCGTATCATAGATAACTAAGATGCTAAATAAAAATACAACAGCAGCTGAGATTCCAACAGCTAACAGTGGGCTTCCCATAAACATATTTACTATAGAAAAACCAATAACTACAAAAAGAGCTATCATTAAAGGTTTGCCGTAAGATGTAAAGTCTTTCGTTGTTTTAATAGCAAAAAAACTCATGCTAGCAAATACAACAGAGGTCATAGCAAAGGCATTCCCGATGATGGTCCCACCACCACTCATGCCAAGTGTTTGTGCAAGCAATGGTGCAAGCATAAGTCCAGTCATAAAGACAAAGCCAAACATAACCATAAGGTTGATACCTGGTTTATGCTTTACAAAGTGTAAACCTATAAGTAAACCAATCTCTAGTAAAAATAGAGGTAAAAACATACCCTGAATTGCTCCAGCCATAGGAACACCAACATAAGCACCAACTGCACCAGCCATCATAGAAGCTGCAAAGAGTTTATATGTTTCTTTTACAAAAGATATTATTTGCGTATCGCTACGAGTGTTTGTGTTATATGCATAAGAGTTGTTTCCTCTTGCATAGTCGCGATCATATAGTCCCATAATTTATTCCTTATATATAATTGTTAAAAGTATTTTACATATAAAGAGTAAATGCAAGGAAACAATTCTAATAAATAAGAAAATATGATAAGTAAATAAACATTAACTAAAGAATTTATAAATTTCTTGGCAAATGTATTGACATCAAAGTTTCTTTTTCCTATAATTCCCATCCACAAACACAGAGACCTAATGTTTAGGCTTCACAGAGACTTCTGATAAGAGGTTGAAAAAGATGTTTGAGATCATTGAAAACTAAGCAAGTAAATAGATAAGACAACTAACGA
>Ga0256840_1000102_pt1 | contig 72730 bp, 61 predicted proteins | sample 355202metaG_FD_185969 | JGI IMG/M metagenome (GOLD analysis project Ga0256840, IMG submission 185969) | Hydrothermal vent microbial communities from Mid Atlantic Ridge, Atlantic Ocean - 355-202 | ecosystem: Environmental > Aquatic > Marine > Hydrothermal vents | place: Atlantic Ocean: Mid... | reverse complement strand
CCGGTGGCCAGGTTCCTGCTCAGCTTGGGCATCCCCCTGCTGCAGGGCTACGGCCTCACCGAGGCAGCGCCGGTGATCAGCACCAATACCCTGGAAAGAAACGATCCGGCCTCGGTGGGCCCGCCCCTGCCCGGGGTGCAATGCCGGATCGGCGAAGATGGCGAGCTGCTGGTGAGGAGCCCGGGGGTGATGGCGGGATACTGGCACCGTCCGGAGCAGAGCAGGCAGGCCGTCGACAGCCGGAGCTGGCTCCGCACCGGTGACGTGGTGGAGATCAGGGACAACATGCTCTACATCCGGGGACGTCTCAAGGAGATCCTGGTCACCTCCACCGGCGAAAAGGTGGCGCCCGTGGACCTGGAGACGGCCATCAGGGCCGATCCCCTTGTCGAGCAGGTCATGGTGGTGGGCGAAGGCAGGCCCTATATTGCCGCCCTCCTGGTCCTGCGCAGAGAGCCCTGGCATGAACTGGCCGCAGAACTGGGCATTGATGGCGATGACCCTGCATCCCTGCGGGACGAGGCCGCTACCCGGGCCGTTCTCGAGCGGATCGGGCCACGGATGCGGAAATTTTCCGCACCGGCCAGGGTCCGGGCCGTGGCCCTGCTGCCCGGGCCCTGGAGCATCGACAACGGCCTCCTGACGCCGACCCTGAAACTGCGGCGCCAGGAGATCCAGCAGCGCCTTGCCGGGACCATCCGGGAGCTCTACGGAGAACAGGATGCTCCCGAACGAGGAACATGAGTAAACACCGATTTTCGCGTTAGGTCTAACCGTCACAGTGAGATAACATTTCTTTGGGATCAGGAAAAAATCAATTTTAGTGGAGCACCATCGAGTCCAGGTACTTTCCGTGGCAGATGGCTCCAAGGTACTGCTCGAAGAATCGGGTTATGTGCTCTTTTCGGATAGCTTACCGTGATGGTGCCATTCTGGATCTTGACGACGCCTTTGCCAGCAACAAAATGACGAAATACTTTTGGAGCATCGCACTCCTCAAATCCCCGTAGTTTTCCGGCAAGCATAGAATACAGCGTATCTGCAACCATGGTAAGTGCAATATCAAAGTGAATTTTGGTCAGTATCGGGGAAGAAAGTGAATTCAGATGGAAAAAGTCCACCGCCTCCCTGATACCATTTTCCACTCTCCATCTGCGGCTATAGGTGCCGACAACCAGCTCGACCGGAGTTTCGACATCATTTGTGATCAGAAAGGCTGGCTTTTGGTGTCCATTGCCCCGTACAATAATCTGACGGATATGGCCATCGTATCCGTTGAGCTCTATGGTTGATTCGTGGACCTGGGGATTGGGAAATTTCCGTTTGGCATGAGGAATATGAATTCGTTTCCAATCCTTGATTTTTTCAGCTTCTTTGAGCAGTTTACGGCCACGCCGCCTGAGCGTGATAAATTTGATCTGTCGCTCGTTGAGCCTGGACAGATTCCGGTATGTTGTCAACTTGGAGTCAAAGACAAGAGTCGGGTTGACACCGCGATAAACCTTCTGCCAGAAAGAGAGAAACGAGAGCACCTGGTCATCAGCCTCCGAACGCTGAATATCGGCAGCAGAATAGAGCAACAATTTTGATTCGGCATCTTGGGCGAAAAGACAGAGCGCACCTTTCATCACTTTTCCCCGTGCGCCGGCCCAATGCTTTTCCAATACAGAGTCGTCACCGAAATGGGGTGCGGTATGGAAATCAAGGTTGAGGATAGAGCCATCATAGAGGCCAAGTCTGGATGCCTGCCTGACAAAAGCTTGCTGCAGCCCGGTGATATGGGCTGCATCCAGAGAATAGGAATAACTTGACATCGCTGTGCATTTGGGAAGGACATTGAGTCCTGCAAATATTCCCAGGCCGAGATCAAAACCGTGATCACCGGCATGAGCGTATCGTTCAGTTCCCAGCAGCTTCAGGGCAAGAAATGAAAGAAGGTAGCTTTTGGCTGGTATGACCTTGCTGCCAGGTAACGATGCGCTGTGAACAATTTTGTCAATGTTGAGCTGGGCAAGGAACGGGGCAAAGAGGAATACCCCCGCACCGGCGGAATCGAACCGTTGTCCCTGAAGATCATCAACAGCGACCACCTCTGAGCGGTCCGGAATAGTCGCCCGTTGAACAGTAACCCCGATTTTCCGGCGAGTACGGCGTGGTAGCTTGGGAAAACCTTCTTCAGCCAGAACACGCTCAACCGTACGGACAGATAGCTCGATGCCATCTTCAGTCAACAGTTCGGCAATTTCACCGGCAGAGAGATTTTGTTCCCGCCATGAACGAATCTGCTGGCGTACTGCCGAGGGGACTTTTCTACGCTGTGATTTTCCCTCGGGAACGGGTTCGGAAAAATCAATTTTACCATGGCGAAACTGATGTTTTAAAAGCCGGAAGTATCCATGAGAATAGCCGAATCGATCGGCGACGATCTTGTCAGGTAATCGTTCCACGAATGACGCCCTCAGGGCTTCGTATCGTTTTTGCCAGTCATGTTGCGGATGCGTGAAAAAGGTACGATCTCTCATACATCATGTTATACATGAATGACGGTTAAAAATCCAGAAATAAGCTCAACTTGCTGAATGTCCGTTGTTTGATCAAGGTCAATTTTCTTGTCTTGGTGTCCGGTGAGCCTGGGATGAAATTATAAGTTTGCTGGCGATGAATCTTATGCGTCAACTTGCATAACAAAAAATATTGGTGGTAGCCGTTTATCATGACTTAAGGCACGGAACGATGCGCACTTGCGAATCCCTGACCTTTCCAGGGAAGGGTGAAATGTTAACAGAAAACCTTCCGCGAAAATCGGTGGTAAACGTACCTGTATTTCAATATAGTTGCCGATATCGGCAAACTATCACGACAGGAGAAGACCTTGGGCCGAACAGACACCCTGGGCCCCAGCAGCCGCAGCACGTGGCGCAGACGCCTCTACATCATCATCTTTGAATCCGACACGCGGGCGGGCCGGCTCTTCGACCTGGCCCTGATCCTTGCCATCGCCCTCAGCGTGCTCGTGGTCATGCTGGACAGCGTCCAATCCTTCCAGCTCCGGCATGCCCGCTGGCTCCGGGCGGCCGAGTGGTTCTTCACCCTGCTCTTCACCCTGGAATACCTGCTCCGCCTGCTCTGCGTGGACCGGCCGGGCCGGTACGCGCGATCCTTCTTCGGCATCATCGACCTGATGGCCGTACTCCCCACCTATTTCGCCATCTTCCTGCCCCAGGCCTCCCTGGCCGTGGTGATCCGGGTGCTGCGCATTCTGCGGGTCTTCAGGATCCTCAAGCTGGGGGCCTACCTGGGCGAGGCCGATGTCCTCATGCAGTCACTTGCGGCAAGCCGGAAGAAGATCGAGGTCTTCCTGTTCGCCGTCCTGCTGCTGGTGATCATCTTCGGTTCGCTGATGTACCTGATCGAGGGCGGGGAAAACGGCTTTACCTCGATTCCGCGTTCCATCTACTGGGCCATCGTCACCCTGACCACGGTGGGCTACGGCGATATCGCCCCGCGCACTCCTCTGGGCCAGGCCCTGGCCTCGGTGATCATGATCTGCGGCTACGGCATCATCGCCGTGCCCACAGGTATCGTCTCCGCCGAGGTGGTCCGGGCCTCGGGCGCGGGAAAGACGTACCGCCTCTGCCCCGGCTGCGGCGACCGGTTCCATGACAAAAACGCTGTTTTCTGCAAGAGCTGCGGCCGGGAACTGCCGACCAGGTAGTGCTCAGGAAGTGATGATGCGGTATTGCGGCCGCTGCAGATGCGTCCCCCGACACCTGGGACAGCGGCCGGGCGGCGAGAGTTTTTTCCGGTCGGCAAACACGAAGCCGCAGTCGAGGCAGCGGGCGGGAACGACATGAAACCGGTGCCTCGTGGCGGCAAGCGACCTGACGACATGTTCCAGGTGGGAGTAGACCTCCCGTTCCGGGATGTGCAGTTCCTGCGACAGCTCCCTGGCACCGGCACCCTCCTCCCGGAGCAGGATCTCCGTCATCCGCTGCCTGAGGGTCTGCGCGGTACCTGGTTCCTGGTAGGTGTCCCTCATCTCCGCACACCTTTTGGGGGACACCATACTTAACTCCCTTTTTTTGGACCCGGCTTCTTCTTGCGCAGTATACGCCCGGTCCACTGTTCCAGCCTGGAGATGAACTCTTCATCCCCCAGTGGGCGACCGGTCCGCTCATGGCGACGCAGGAGCGTTATTTCTTCCTCATCAAGGCCGCTTGCCAGCAACTCCCGCCAGTCCGGAACCATGGCAAGCAGTGGTTCCGCCCGGACCAGGACATCGTCCTGCCCCTCCAGATGCGCCCGGGCGCTGCTCCAGCGGTATTCCCCGGGCCAATGCACCATCCCTGCCCTGACCGGATTCAGTTCGATGTAGCGGGCCGTGGTGATGAGATACCGCTCATCCATGGGAAAGGAACTGAAGCGTCCCTGCCAGAGATGCCCTTTCCACCCCTGCCGCGAATTGATGTAGAGGGTGTAGCGGCGATGGGCCTCGCCGATGGCGCGCCGCAGGCCTTCTTCCGACTCCGGAACCGCGATCAGGTGAACGTGGTTGGTCATCAGGCAGTAGGCCCAGATCCGGACATTGCGGCGGCTGCACCACTCCGCCATCAGCGACAGATATTTTTCATAGTCGTCGTCCGAGAAAAAGGTGTCCAGCCGACGGTTGCCGCGCTGGATGATGTGGTGGGGAATACCCGGGACAACTACCCTTGCCATTCGTGCCATGAAAACAGCATAGCATCACATTCCCATGCCGTCAACAATTGAGTATAGTGTCCCCGGAACAAAAAACCAGAAAAAGGGCTTACGGGATTGCCCGTAAGCCCTTGCATTGACCTGGTAGCGGGGGGAGGATTTGAACCTCCGACCTTCGGGTTATGAGCCCGACGAGCTACCAGACTGCTCCACCCCGCGTCACGTTCGTCAATAGTACCATATCAGCAGGATTTGTCAAGGCATTGTTTCCTGTTCGTCCGTGCGCCGGAAGATCGATTCGATCCGCTGCCGGATGTCGGCCGGAAAGGGCGTCAGCCGGCCATCCCGGTTGACGCAGGCGTGCTTGGTGAAACCGCGGACCAGGAGCTGCTCGCGGCCGTCTTCGCCCAGCCTTGTGATCCGGTAATGGAAACGGCAGGAGACCTTTTTCAGCTCCGCCAGGGATGTGGCGATGGCAAGGAGATCGTCGTAGCGGGCCGGGGCCTTGTAGCGCAGGTAGGTCTCGGTGACCGGCAGGATCAGGCCCCGGGCCTCGATCTCGCTGTAGGCCAGAGCCCAGGCCCGCATCATCTCGGTGCGGCCGATCTCGAAATAGCGCAGGTAATTGGCATTATAGACCACGCCGCCCGCGTCGGTGTCCCCGTAGATCACCCGGCAGGAGGTATGGAAGACAGGCTCTTTCAGCCCCACCTGCAGTTCAGCCATGGACCTCCTCCCCGCCCTCTATGAAACGCCGGAAAAAGTCGGGGCCGCTCGCCGGCTCCAGGCCGCTTCCGGCCACTGCCGTGCGGACATCGGCCTCGCTGTAGGGCCGGCCACCCGGTTTCTCCACGCCCCTGGAATCATACAGCACCATGGGCACGGGCCAGTTCTCGTGGGTCCGCCGGCTGAGCGGAGTGTAATGATCCATGGTCAACACCAGGCGGAAGGGCTCGGTCCGCGCCTCCAGGGCCCGGACCATGGGGGCGACGACGCGGGCATCGAAATCCCCGATGGCCCGGAGCTTGTCGGCCAGCACGCCCTGGTGACCGGCCTCGTCCGGGGCCTCGACATGGACAAGGACAAAATCGCCCCTGTCCAGCGCCGCCAGGGCCGCCTGCACCTTGCCCTCGTAATTGGTGTCCAGGTAGCCGGTGGCCCCCTCCACGTCCGGCACATCCAGGCCGCTCAGGATACCGATCCCCTTGAGCAGGTCAACGGCCGATACCAGGCTGCCGCTGAGACCGAACCGCTCCGCCAGGGTCTCCATGGCCGGACTCCCGCCCTCGCCCCAGAGCCAGATGGCGTTGGCAGGCCGCAGCCCCCGGCGGATCCGTTCCCGGTTGACGGGATGCCCGGCCAGGACCCGGCGCGAGCAGTTCATGAGGGATCGGAGGGGATCTGCCTCCAGGTAGCGGGCGTACAGCGGGGTCACATCACGATCCATGTGGTCATGGGGCGGCACGGTGCTGATCCGCGGCGCATCTCCCCGCAGCACCATCAGGTGACGGTAACTGATGCCCGGATACAACCTGATGGCCTCGCTGCCGCACTCCTCCCGGATGGCACGGATCAGGCGGCGGCTCTCGTCGGTGGTGATGTGACCGGCGCTGTAGTCAAGCATGGTGAGCGAACCGTCCTCATGATAGTCCACCGTGACCAGGTTGCAGCGAAAGGCCAGCTCGCCGGGCCCGATCTCCACCCCCATGGAGGCTGCCTCCAGTGGTGCCCGGCCGGTGTAGCAGGACCGGGGATCGTAGCCGAGCAGCGAGAGATTGGCGACATCGCTGCCCGGAGGAAAGCCATCGGGCACCGTGCGGACCAGGAGCGGCTCGCCCCGGCGGGCCAGGTCGTCCATGGCCGGGGTGGGGGCGGCGGCCAGCGGTGTTTGGCCGGAGAGTTCGGGAATCGGCACATCGCCCATCCCGTCGCCGACGAGCATGACATATTTCATGGCAAGCTCCCCGCCTCAGCAGGGCTCCTCTTCCAGGAACCGGATCTTGACCGTGGGCTCGGTGACCACGGCCAGGGCGTCGATCTCGGCCAGAGCGCTCCTTACCGCCGACTCCCGGGCCGAATGGGTCCGCATGACGATGGAGACCGGCACCGACTCGCGGCGGCCCTTCTGGATCACCGACTCGATACTGATCCCGTGCCGGCTCAAGATACCGGCGATGGCTGCCAGCACCCCGGGCTCGTCCCGGGCCGAGATCCGGAAATAGTAGGGACAGCAGAGCTCGTCCAGGGGCGTGATCCGCCGGTCCCGGATCTCGGCGGGGAGATAGGAAAGCGGCGGCACGCGACCGACGGAACCGGCGTGGATATTGCGGGCGATGTCGACCACGTCGGCGGCCACGGCGCTGCCGGTGGGCATCTTGCCGGCGCCCAGGCCGTACAACAGGACATTGCCCACCGTATCGCCGGTGAAATGGATGGCATTGAAGGCGCCGTCGATCTTGGCCAGCAGGTGGCTCTCCGGCACCATGGTGGGATGGATGTGCGCCTCCACCGAATCACCATGGTTACGGCTGATGGCCAGCAGCTTGATCCGGCAGCCGAACTCGCGGGCAAACTCGATGTCCACCGGCTCCACCTGCGAGATGCCCTCGGTGGGGATCTCGTTATGGGTGATGTGCATGCCATAGGCCATGGTCATGAGGATGGCCAGCTTGTGCGCCGTGTCGATCCCCTCGATATCGTAGGTGGGATCGGCCTCGGCAAATCCCTGCTCCTGGGCGTCCTTCAGGACATCGGCAAAGGGGATGCCCTCGTCGGTCATCCGGGTGAGGATATAGTTGGCCGTGCCGTTCATGATCCCCATGATGGAGAGGATCCGATTGGCCACCAGGCCCTCCCGGAGCGACTTGATCACCGGGATGCCGCCGCCGACACTGGCCTCGAACCCGACCTCCACACCCTGCCCGGCCGCTGCCGTGAAGATATCGCGCCCCTCCTGGGAAAGCAGGGCCTTGTTGGCGGTCACCACGTGCTTGCCCGCTGCAATTGCGCTCATGACAAAGGTCTTGGCCGGCTCGATGCCGCCGATCAGCTCGACCACGATGTCGATCTCCGGGTCACCGATCAGTTCCGCCGCATCCCTGGTCAGCTCCACGCCGGAAAACTGCGGCGGCAGTTTTTCGATATTGATATCCGCCACCCTGGCGAGCCGGATGGTCATCCCGGTCCGTTTTTCAAGGCGCTGCCGCTGGGAGAGCAGGACCTCGGCAAGGCCGCTGCCAACTGTTCCAAAACCTATCAGCCCTACCCGTATTGTCTCTTTCATGGAATGTCGTGTCTGCTGAGTTTGCTGAATTACCGGAATAGCATTTGCCGCCGGCGCCGGAAACAGGCCGACATGACGGCCGCAGCCGGAGAGGCCGGAAGGGCCGGCCGGTTCGTACCGGCATTTTGTACTCTCTTTGCCGCCGGTTGTCAAAAAGTATGGAGTGATATTTTCATAGCTTAAAAAAGCGAGTTACGGTATAGTCAGCCGCTGAATGAGATGCCATTCATTGTGTGTGACCGGTCTCTTTCCAGTACTGTCAACGGGTTACGCCTGTTTGCGGATGCCGTCGATCCACCCGCCGAGGGCGGGGTCGGGCACCGGGGTGCAACCGGAGGTGGAATTCGGTCCGGCCTGCGTATTTTCATCCTCTTTCACATCAACATTTCAAGGAGATGGATATGAACATTCTGATTTTTGGACCAAACGGCAGTGGCAAGGGAACCCAGGGTGCCATCATCAAGGAGAAGTACGGCCTGGACCACATCGAGTCGGGCGCCATCTTCCGTGAGCACATCAAGGGCGGCACCGAGCTCGGCAAGAAGGCCAAGGAGTATATCGACCGCGGCGACCTGGTCCCCGACGACATAACCATCCCCATGGTCCTGGAGACCCTGCAGAAGTCCAAGGACAAGGGCTGGCTGCTGGACGGCTTTCCCCGTTCCCTGGCCCAGGCCGAGGCCCTGGACAAGGCCCTCAAGGAATCGGGCATGGCCCTGGACTACGTGATCGAGATCGTGCTGCCCCGTGACGTGGCCAAGCTGCGCATCACCGGCCGCCGCCTCTGCGCCAACGACAACAACCATCCCAACCACATCGCCTTCGACGCCATCAAGCCGGTGGAGAAGGACGGCAAGCTGGTCTGCCGGGTCTGCGGCGGCGAGCTCTCCACCCGTCCCGACGACCAGGATGAAGAGGCCATCAACAAGCGCCACGACATCTACTATGACGACAAGACCGGCACCATGGCCGCTGTCAACTACTTCAAGAACAAGGGCGACGTCAAGGTGATCTCGGTTGACGGTCAGCCGAGCATCCAGGAGGTCTCCGATGCCATCATGAAGGAACTTCCGTAACCGCTGCGGGACCCTGCGCTCCCTGCAAGCGTTTCCGCGCCCGGCCCGTGGGCGCGGAAACGCTTTTTTTGTTTGACAGGACTGTTTTTTTCTCTCATTGTTGCGGCCATGCAACCATTGTACCCCCCTGCGGGACACAATATCTGCCGGAAACGCGCACATGAAGACCCTCATCTCCACCAGTCTGGTCCAGTCGATTATGGCCAAGGAGGCCTTTGCCAAGGAATCGAGCGAGCAGATGATCCGCCTGGCCCGCTGGATCGTCGAGACCTTCGAGGACGGGGGCAAACTGCTCATCTTCGGCAATGGCGGCAGTGCCGCCGATGCCCAGCACATGGCCGCCGAGTTTGTCAACCGCTTCCTGATCAACCGCCGCCCCCTGCCGGCCATCGCCCTGAGCACGGACAGTTCGGTGCTGACCTCCATCGGCAACGACTTTTCCTTTGACCTGGTCTTTGTCAAGCAGGTCCAGGCCCTGGGCAAACCCGAGGACCTGGCGCTCGGCATCTCCACCTCCGGCACCTCGGCCAACGTGGTCAAGGCCATGGCAACGGCACGGGAGATGGGCCTGAGGACAGCGGCCCTCACCGGCGGCACGAGCTGCCCCGGCGGCGACCTCGCCGCAAACTGTGACATCCTGCTCAATGTTCCTTCGGACGCCACCCCTCACATCCAGGAGACCCACCTCTGGATCGAACATCTTCTCTGCCAGATGGTGGAACAGATCATGTTCGAAGAGAGCTGAGCACGGCACGCTCCCGGCCAGCCTTCCGGTAATGTTTCCGGACCAGTTCCCCGCATGCAGCCATGAAAGACTATCCTGTAACGCCGCTGGCATTCGACCGGCTCCAGACCTACTCGATCCATGACCGGCATTCCAAGGTCACGGTGGACGACTTTGCCCGTCCTGTCCGGCCGGGTATGCGGGTCCGCGACCTGCTCTCCGGCCTGTCGGCCCAACTGGCCGGGGCCGACTTCCCCGAGCTGGTCTGCCACATCGCCACCGCGGTCCGCAACCAGCGTCCCGTGCTTCTGGGCATGGGCGCGCATGTGATCAAGGTGGGCCTCAACCCCATACTCATCGACCTGATGGAGCGTGGCATCATCTCGGCCATCGCCCTCAACGGCGCCGGTATCATCCATGATACCGAGATCGCCATGGCGGGCCGCACCTCCGAGGAGGTGGCCGACGTGCTGGGCGCCGGCGCTTTCGGGGCGGCCAGGGAGACCGGCGAGGTCCTCAACGACGCAATATGCCGCGGCGCCGCCGACGGAATCGGCCTGGGCGAGGCCGTGGGCAACGCGCTCCTTGAACACGGCTTTCCCCACAACGACCGGAGCCTGCTGGCCCGGGCCCGGGAAATGGCCATCCCGGTGACCGTGCACGTGGCCATCGGCACTGATATCATCCATATCCATCCCGGGGCGGACGGCGCGGCCATCGGTGCCACCAGCCACCATGACTTCCGCCTTTTCTGCCGTCTGGTCAGTGAACTGGAGGGCGGAGTCTACCTCAACGTCGGCTCCGCGGTCCTCCTGCCCGAGGTCTTTCTCAAGGCGCTCACCGTGGTCCGCAACCTGGGCCACCAGGTCCGCAGCCTGACAACGGCCAATTTCGACTTCATCCGCCACTACCGGCCCGCCACCAACGTGGTGCACCGCCCCACCCTGGAAGGCGGTCGCGGCTACAACTTCACCGGCCACCACGAGCTGATGATCCCGCTGCTTGCCGCGGCCATAGTGGACGAGCTGGAAAAAGGTTGATATAGTCCCTGAATCTGTGTGCGCCGGAACGTGGCCGAAAGAAGGATATCCTCCTCCCGGCCCGGCGGATCCTCATAGCCAACCGTACAGGACCATGAAAAACAGGATAAAGATAGGTACCCGTGCCAGCCTCCTGGCCGTCACCCAGTCCACCTGGGTCAAGGACCGGATCGAGGAACATCATCCGCACACCGAGGTGGAGCTGGTCCGGATAACGACAAAGGGCGACAAGATCCTCGACGTGCCCCTGGCCAAGGTGGGGGGCAAAGGGTTGTTCGTCAAAGAGATCGAGGATGCGCTCCTCGACGGCCGGGTGGACCTGGCCGTCCACTCCATGAAGGATGTGCCCACCGAGCTGCCCGAAGAACTGCACGTGGCGATCATCCCGGAACGGGAGGTGCCGGTGGACGCCTTTATCTCGGCCAGGTACGCCTCACTTGACGAGCTGCCGGCCGGCGCCACCATCGGCACATCCAGCCTGCGCCGCAAGGCCCAGCTTGCCGCCATGCGGCCCGATCTCGAGATCGTCGATCTGCGCGGCAACCTGGACACCCGCCTGCGCAAGCTCGAAGAAGGACAGTACGACGCCATCATCCTGGCGGCGGCGGGCCTGAACCGCCTGGGCCTGCAGGAGAAGATCACGGCCCTGTTCACGCCCGGGCAGATGCTGCCCGCCATCGGCCAGGGCTCCCTGGGGATCGAACTGCGCAGGGATGACGCCGAGCTGCTTGACGGCCTGCAGTTTCTGCATCATGCCGCGACCGCGGTGGCAGTGGCGGCCGAGCGATCCTTCCTGTTCCGGCTCGAGGGCGGCTGCCAGGTGCCCATCGGCGCCCATGCCACCCTGGAGGGCGACACGGTCACCCTGTCCGGGCTCATTGCCAGTGTCGATGGCAGGGAGATCCTGCGGCAGGAGATGCGGGCGCCCGCTGACCAGGCGGCCGGCCTGGGCGTCCGCCTTGCCGAGGCCCTGCTCGACCGGGGAGGCAGGGCGATCCTCGATGAGGTCTACCAGGCGGAAGAGCGATGATGGCGGCCAGGAACAGGGGCAAGGTCTACCTGGTGGGTGCCGGGCCCGGCGACCCCGGCCTCATCACCCTGCGCGGCAAGTACCTGCTGGAGCGGGCCGAGGTGGTGGTCTACGACTACCTGGCAAGCCCGAAACTCCTCAGGCACGTACCCGGGGATGCCGAACTGATCTATGCCGGCAAGAAGGGTGGCGGCCTGCACGCCTTTACCCAGGAGGAGATCAACCAGCTCCTCATTGACCGTGCCGCCGGCGGCAGAACCGTGGTCCGCCTCAAGGGGGGCGATCCCTTCATCTTCGGCCGCGGTGCCGAGGAGATCGAGGAGCTGGTGGCCGCCGGCATCGACTTCGAGGTGGTGCCCGGTGTCACATCGGCCACGGCAGCGGCCACCTATGCCGGCATCCCCATCACCCATCGCGAGTACACCGCCTCGGTGGCCTTTATCACCGGTCACGAGGCGCCTGGCAAGAAGGAATCCAACATCGCCTGGGACAAGCTGGCCACGGGAGCAGGCACCATTGTCATCTACATGGGCATCAAGAACCTGCCGGACATCACCCGCAGGCTGATCGACAACGGCCGGGATCCACAGACCCCGGTGGCCGTGGTGCGCTGGGCCTCCACCCCGATCCAGCACTCGGTGGAGGGCACCCTTGCGACCATCACCGACGTGGTGCGCGAGCGCGGGATCAGGCCGCCGGCCCTGGTCATTGTCGGCGAGGTGGTCAGGCTGCGCAACACCATTGACTGGTTCGAGAAACGGCCCCTGTTCGGCAGGCATATCGTGGTCACCCGGACCAGGGAACAGGCCAGTGAGCTGGTGGCCGGGCTTGAGGAACAGGGGGCCGACTGCCTGGAGTACTCCACCATCCACATCGAGCCGGTGGAGGACTACGGGATACTGGACGCGGCCCTGGACGAGATCACCACCTACCAGTGGCTGCTGTTCACCAGCCTCAACGGCGTGACCTACTTCTTCCGGCGTCTCTTTGCCCGTGGCATGGATGCGCGCAGCCTCAACGGCCCGAAGATCGCCGTTGTCGGCCGGGCCACCGCCGAGAAGCTCGGAGAATATGGCCTGCGGGCCGACCTGGTGCCGGAGAAATTCACCGGCGAGGGCCTGGCCGAGGCCCTGCTGGCGCAAGGGGTGGAGGGCGCACGGATCCTGCTGCCCCGGGCCCTCAGGGCGCGCGAGGTCCTGCCGGAGACCCTGACCGGGGCGGGGGCCCGGGTCACGGTGGCGCCGGTCTACCAGAACGTGCCGCCCCAGGGCCGGAAGGATGAGCTGCGGGAACAGCTGGCTGACGGATTCATCGACCTGGTGACCTTCACCAGCTCCTCGACCGTGACCAACTTCCTGACCATGGTGGATGCCGCCTCGGACGAGGAACTGCAACGTCTGCTGGCCGGGGTGCGCATCGCGGCCATCGGGCCGATCACGGCAAGGACGGTTGAGGAGCGCGGCCTCACCGTGGACATCCAGCCGGAACGCTATACCATCCCGGACCTGGTGGATGCCATTGTTGCCTACTATCAGCATGCCGATGCCAGGAAAAACTGAGGCAGCGCCCCTGCTCCTGCGCATCGACCTGCCCTCCGGGGACGGCCGGAGCGGACGTGCCGAGAGCGAACCGGGCGACCGCCGGGCCAGGCAGGCCGAGGCGCCGTTGATCTGTGCCCATTGCAGCGCTCCCATCACCAGCCGCGACCAGGCCATCGAGATCAACGGCCGTCACGAGCATGCCTTTTTCAATCCCGCCGGCATCGCCTACGAGATCCGCTGTTTCCGGCGGGCGCCCGGCTGCCTGATCCAGGGTGATCCCACCAGTGAGTTCACCTGGTTTGCCGGCTATCGCTGGCAGTTCAGCCTCTGCGCCACCTGCCTGACCCACCTGGGCTGGTTCTTCAGCTCCAGGCAGGATACACCTTTCTACGGCCTGATCCGCAACCGGCTGCTCTGAAGCCAGGGGGAGAGGCGCCGGGAATCTTCCGCCGCCTGCGGGCACCGGGTGATGCCGCTGACATGTGGGGATGCCGTGTGCCTTATGCCTCAGTGGTCCGCCATCCTGAACTCGGCCAGCCTCTCCTTGATACAGCTGATGCCGTCCAGGGGAAAGCGGGCAATGGCCTCCCGGTAGCGGGGCAGGCGCTCGAGCATGGGCATGATCCTGGCATGGAGGGAATCCACCCCCAGTTCGGGCCAGGGCAGGAAATCCACCAGTCCCTGTCTTCTGAAGGCGGTGGCCCGAAGCAACTGCTCCCGGCGCGGGGTTTCTCGGGGAATGATCAGAAAAGGCGTCTTCTGGCTGAGGATCTCGCAGACCGTGTTGTAGCCCCCCATGGAGACCACCAGGTCGGCGGCGGCAAAGACCTCCTCCATGCGCGGGTAGAAGGGCACCACCTTGACCCGGAACGGCCTGGCCCGGCGGGCCAGCTGACGACGCTGCTGCCGGGGCATGAACGGGCCGGTGATCAGGACACTGCGGATCCCGTTCATCTCTTTTTCCTCGTGCATGGCCAGGTAGGTCTCCATCATGGCATAGCCGTCACCGCCACCGCCGGCGGTGACCACGATCATCCACTCTCCCCGACCGACACAGAACTTCTTCCTGGTCTTGGCTGCCGCCTTGCCCGAGGCCACGCGCCTGGGCAGATAGCCGGTGAAGTGCAGCTTGCTCCGGATGGCCGGCGGCAGGGCATACTCCTCCGCGGCATCATAGATCTCCTGCCTGCCGTAGACCCATATCTCGGAATAGAGCTCCTCCAGGTGGCGGTAGACATCCTTGTGCCGCCAGTCGGCGCGCACGGTCTCCCGGTCATCCATGATATCGCGCAGGCCGAGCACGGTTCGCGTGGCCGGCGAGTGCTCCTTCAACCACTGCAGGGTGGGCAGGACCTCCTTTTTCAGGCCCAGGGGCTCCTTGTCGACAATGAAGAGATCGGGCCGGAAGGTCCTGGTGGTGGCGCCGATGATCGCCTTGCGGATATTGAGGGCATGCTCCGGATCGATGCGGATGGAGAGCGACCGGTACTCGTCGTTGGTCTGCTTGATCATGCCCGGGATACGGACAAAATCAACGTTTTCCGGGAACGGGAAACGGCCGGCGATGGGCGAGCCGGTCAGGATGAGGACATTGACATCGCTGGCCCGCAGGTGACCGGCAATGGACATGGTCCGCCGGATGTGTCCCAGGCCGTAGGTGTCATGGGAGTACATCAGAATATTATATAGCGGCTTCTGTCCCATTGCTCTCCAAGGTGCTCACGCAGGGTGAAGGGTTTGCGGCTGACCAGCTCCCGCACCTCCTGCGGGGACAGATCCCGGCGGTCGGCGATCTTCCGGGCCGGCACCCCGGCCCATATCTCGTAGGGCCCCGGATTCCTGGTCAGGACGGCGCCGGCGCCAAGCACGACGCCATCGGGGATCTCGGTGACCTGGTAGAGGACAATAACATTCTCGTGAATCCAGACATCGCGGCCGATGTACTTGTCCTGCCAGACCACCCCCAGGCACTCCTGCTGGGCAAGCAGGGGCCTGCGGCCCTGGTGGATATGGTCATGGGTATAGATCCGGCTGCGGGCACCGATCATGCACCAGGGACCGAGATGGATATTGCCCGTGCAGTCGAGGATGGAAAAACGGCTGATGCAGATATTGGTCTCCATGCCGGCCGTTTCCAGGGCCTCGGGCGAGATATAGAGTCTGCCCCGATGGACATTGCCGTGCGGCCTGCGCCGCGCCTGTTTCAGGGCGGCACGCAGTTCGGCCATGGTCTGGGTTGCCGGCTCAAATTCCATCAGGCGACCTTGAGTGCGGTGGAAATCAGGAAACGGGTGTCAATAACTATTACGTATTTCAAAGCAGTTGCCGCAAGGAATGAGTCAGGACACAACGAAAGCGGAACAGAAGACAGAAGACCGGCCGACCCGGTCTGCCTGCTACACTGTGGATCATGGCCGGATAGAGAAAAATACCCGCTCTCCCGGCAACAGGCAATAAAAAAGAACGTACTCCCTCCCCTCCCCACCTGCAGCAGGGAAAACAGTGACAAAGAGGAAAAACATGCTTATAATATCCGTTATCATCAGCCATTTTCCCCGGCCGGCCCGGCCAGAACACCGGGACCGTCCAGCCGCTCTTGCCGGAGGTCTGTAAGCACTCACAGAGACCGCATCTTTGCACGGTCGTGCCTGCCCGCATAGGTAGGCTATCGGAGTCTCGCTGCGCTCGCTTACCTGCGGTCAGGCACGCCTGCACAAATCTGCGGCCCCTGAGAGCGCTTACACCATTGTAGTCGTACAAACCGATGGTTAGCCACCCCGTGAGGGATTACGGAGGTCTTCCCGTATGACACCCCGAATACATCGCCTCGGCCTTGTTGCCGCCGCTCTTCTCCTCCTGGGGCTTCTTGCCGGTTGCGGCGCCACCAGGCCCACCGGCAGATGGATCACCAGTTCCGATGTCCTGAAGGAATTCCGTTCAGGCACCATCCTGCCCCATCACACCTACTACTACGCCGGTTCCCCGGTGGAGCCCGATGCCATCATCGCCATTGACGACTCCTTTCAGCTCAGGACCAGGGTCTGGTCCAGGGTCGACATCTCACAGAAACTGCTCGACAGATGGATGTTCTGGTCCGGGACCGACCTGAGCATGCTGTGTCCCTACAAGGCCGGTGTGATCCTGACGCCGGACGGCAGACAGGCCGGGGTATGGTTCTCCAAGTTCACCTTCAACACCATCAGGACACCGGAGCCGGGCGTGATCGAGGTCTACCTCCCCTTCGCCCCCGGCAACACCACCTGCGGCCGCGAAAACTACTATGACCAGCGATAGAAGATAGACACGGAAATACAACACGATATACGTGACATCCTTTTTTTGCCATTGCCATAACCGCAGTGGAGTTGTACAATATTTTGAGAGAGAAATGGCCACTGTCTCCACCCTGACCGGTGACTGATACCATGCGCGGACATCTCACCATCATGCTCCTGGCTTTGACCCTGCTGGCGGCCCCGGCCGTGCCTGCACCGGCCCTGGCCGACGGCACGGTGAACATTGATTCCGCCCTCTGGGACCAGGCCGTCAGCAGCCTTCTGGCCGCGGGCATGTACGGGCTGAGCCCCTCTGCAGAATCGGGCATGGCCCTGCGCCTGGAGCAGGCCGAAGGGATCACCTTGGGCCTTGCGCCCGACCAGGCGCGGTTCAGCGGCCATGCCATCACTTTCTCCTACCGGGGTTCGTCCGGCCTGCTTGGTTTTTCGGCTGGTTATATCTATACCTCCGACAGGATGCCCTTTCCCGGCCATCCCATGCTTGCCAGTCCCGATCCGAAGACTGACGACAGCGTCAACCCTGCTGACGACTGGTTCATGGCCATCGACCTTTCCAGCGCCTACCAGGTCCACGATGATCTGGCCATCGGCCTGGGCGGCAGGACCATGCTCAGGAGAAACCCCCTGGACAGCAACCAGGGACGGATGCTCTCCTTTCTCCTCAACATGCCCATGTCCTACAAGAACTTCATCACCATAACACCCGAGCTGCAGTGGTCGCATTCCCTTTCCGAGACGTCACTCTCCGCAAGCGGCGCCAAAGACGGGGGCAGACAGGATCCTGTGGAAGACATCTTTTATGGCGGTGTCTCGGTGACCTTCTCCTACTGATCCGTTCTTCGCCATCCACCATAAGTAATAGTCACCGCTATCAGCAACTGCCTGAAAAGTAGCAATACTTTTGGTAAAAGTTCAGCAGTGCCTCAGCTGTGCGTGATCGCGGCTGGCCGCTATAGTCCACTATGCGGCCAGCCGCGAGCGCGTGCAGAAGGCGTGCTGCTGAACTTTTACCACCACAAAATCCGCCTTTCTCCCTTCCTTCCCCAAAAAAATACTGTATACTGTGTGGCCAAAATCAGGGCCAGACCTGAACAGTTCCACGTAACCATCCCGGAGCAGATACAGTGAACATACCCTTTCCCATACCCTTGCGCGGCTCCACCGGCAGACATCCATACCTCCCGTCGATACCCTTCCCCTGCTGGACAGGAGCGGCATTTTGCCTGCTCCTGCTCCTCCTGACAACCGGCGCTGCGGCGGCAGAGAGCGCCGGCGGACAGAAAGAGGCCAAGGTGGTCTTCCTGCCCTTCGAGGTCCGCCTGCCCGGCCGATACGATTACCTGCGCGAGGGACTGGCCAACATGCTGGCCAGCAGGGTCACGGCCCATGCCGGTATCGTCGCCCTGCACCGGAGTTCGCAGACGCGGCAGTTGTCCTCCTTCCTCCGGGCAGGGAGGGAGGAGGAGTTTGCCCGCTTGCTGGCCAGGATCAAGGCCGACTACGTGATCATGGGCTCCCTGACCGGCAAGGAGGGCGCCTTTGTGCTGACCACCCATGTCTTTGCCAGGTCCGGGACGTCGGCACCAAAGCGCTTCTCCCGTACCATCTCTTCCCTGGACGGGGTCATGGCAGGGATCGATGATCTCTCCTGGGATATAGCAGTCAAGGTCTTTGGCAGAAAACGTCCCGAGCCGGTGCAGGCAGGCGGGGCCGGGAAGGAAGGGATGAGCGCCTTCACCACCGAGCATCCTGAACGGGCCTTCAGGGAAGGATTGTTCAGAGGCGGCGAATCCGGACTCGATACCGAATCCGGATTCACCCTGGTCACCACCCGCCGCAGCCGCAAGCTCCCCATCGGCGTCAACACCATGGACGTGGGCGACATCGACGGTGACGGCACAGCGGAGATTGTCCTGGCCACCAGCACGGAACTCCTTATTTACCGGTACAGCGAGAACTATTTTCAGAAAATAACCTCTCTGCAGCTTGCCGACTACCTCCGGATCCATGCGCTCAACGTGGCCGATCTGGACGGAGACGGCAGCAATGAAATCTATATCAGCGCCAGCAATGGCGCAAGGCCCGCATCGGTCGTTGCCGCATGGGAGGGGACGAGTCTGACCGTCCTCCAGGATGGAATTCCATTTTATTTGCGGCCGGAGAAAATTCCTGGTCGCAAGCCGGTCCTGCTGGGACAGACCGGTGCCCCGGGGGGGCAACCCCTTTCTCCCGCCATCTACCGACTTGTCCTCAGGCCTGACGGTTCCTACGGCAAGGGAGAACGCCTTCCCCTGCCCTCGGGCCTCAACCTCTTCGATTTTACCAGGGCCGATGTCAATGGAGATTCCACACTTGAAATCGTAGCCATTAGCTCCAGGAATCATCTCCAGGTCATGGACAGGACCGGCAGGCTCCTGTGGCGCAGCGATTCGCTCTATGGCGCGGGCAAGAACTTTTTCGGCACCCTGTCCAGCACCGACCGCGGCGGACACAGACGCATCTACATTCCGACGAGGATCATTGCCCGGGACATCAACGGCGACGGCACGACAGACATCATCGTTGGCAGAAACCGGTTGACCAGCGTCAAATTCTTTAAACGACTCCGTTACTTCGAGGGCAGTTCCATCGCCGCCCTGACCTGGAACGGCAATGCTCTGACACCCCTGTGGGAAACCATGAAGGTCTCCGGCTACACCGCCGGCTACCAGATTGTCACCGGCGCGGGCGAAAAAGACTCTGCTCCCCTGCAACTCTATTTTACCGAGACCGAGAGTTCCTATCCCTTTGTCTTCTGGGAGGCGGAATCCAGTGTTATCCATTTCTACGAAATCCGGGGGAAAACCGGAAGATAACAAACCCGGGCCGCTGCACATCCTCCGGTTTCGTAACTGATCACAAGGTATGCAAGGGCACTGTTTTTCAACCTCGTTTTTGCAAGCGGTCTCAGGTGCCGCAGGTTCGTGCGGTACCTGTGTCCGCTTAAGCAATCATCGGATTCTTCCACCACACTCCCTGATTTCACACTCCTTTTCCCGGAAGTAAAAAAAATTAAACTTTGGTAAAAAAAACTTGACTGCGAGTGCCGCACAGAATAGTGTACAGCCATGAAATCAGAATTGGAAGGGCCTTTCTGCGCGTACACAGGGAGGCTTACCCAGACAAAACAGAGGAAAGGAGAAGAACAATGAAGAAAGTACTTGCTGCAGGCGCGGCTCTGCTGATGGTTGGCTCCATCGCCTCCGCCGCTTACGCAGAGGTCAACCTCAGCGGTGACGCCCGTGTCCGGTTCGTGTACAAGAACTCGTATGACTTCGGCAACACCCACTGGGACGAAACCTTGGGAAAACAAGTGGCCAACACTCCGGACGTCAACTACTTTGACTCCCGTATCCGGATCAGGATCGACGGCAAGGCCAAGGGCGGAGCCTATATCAAGGCCCGTCTGCGGATGGACGACTTCCGCTGGGACGGCCAGGGCTGGGATGCCTACAAGGAGCCCAAGAACATCTGGGTCGACTACGGCTACGTCGGTGTTCCTGTTGGACCGGTCACCATCCTCGGCGGTATCGTGAACTGGGACGTCACCAAGTTCTTCCAGTGGGATGATCGGCCCACCATGGCTGCCCTCAACTACAAGAACGACGTCGTTGATACCTACTTCCTCTATGTTATCGAGGATGACGATCCCAACTACATCGACAACCTTGATGACAACAACATGCGCGCCTACGGTATCTATGCCAAGGCCAAGGTCAACGATGACTGGTCCGTACTCGCCTATGGTCTGTACAACGACGACCAGCGTGAGTGGACCGAGGATGCCGACGGTAATCTGGTTTCCAGGAACGGCAACGACAACTCCGGTTTCCTGGGCACCCTGCACGTGGATGGCAACGTAGCCGGCTTGGCTCTCCAGGGTGAAGTCGCCTACAAGGCTTCCGATGTCCAGGGCACCCAAAATGATGGCTGGGGTCTCTATGCCCAGGCATCCTATGCCATGGGTGCCATGACGCCGTCCCTCTCCATCGGCGCTACCAGGGACTCCTACGTGGCTGACGGTGACTTCGGCTGGCTGATGATCGGTGACATCGAGCCCATCGGCGTGATCAAGAATGTCGGTGGATACGGAGAGGACTGGTTCTGGATTAATCCCTCAGTTGACTACGCTGTCAGCGAGCGTCTGACCCTGACCGGTAACTTCGTATGGGTCAACGTGGACACCAATGATGACACCCCTCTGGATTCCGATCGTCTGGCCAAGCTGTACGAGATCTCGGGTAAAGCTGTTTATACGGTCTCCGAGGGTGCCAGCCTGATGGTTGCACTCGGATACCTGAAGCCTGACTTCGATGGTCGCCTCGATGCAGCCGGCGTCCAGGACGATGCAGCCTTCGGTGGTATGGCCATGATGAGCCTCAAGTTCTAACAGGAACTTCTGCTCAGTCATACACACTGAACTGTACGCATAAAAAACGGGCCCTTTGCGGGGCCCGTTTTTTTTATGCCGGCGACCGGATCGACCGTAGGCGCTCACAGGAGCCGCACGGAGTCTTCGCTTACCTCTTTGCACGGTCGTGCCTGCCTGTGCGGGCGGGCTATCGGAGTCTCCCTGCGGTCGCTTCCACCATTGTGCCCGGAAAAACCGATGGCCAGTCATTCCGTGACGGGTTACGATCGGCCACCCGTCCTGCTGCCACCCTGGCGACAGTGAACGTGTGCAGATGACATGCTGCAGATCTTTTTCACCTGACGTTCCATGAGCCGGAATTCACTGCCACAGTATCAACGCATCCTTCTCCTGGTGGCCACAGGGGTCTTCATGTCCACCATGGACAGCTCCATGGTCAACGTGGCCCTGCCCACCATCATGGAGACCTTCAGCGCCACCCTGGCGGTCACCGAGTGGACCGTCCTCATCTACCTGCTCACCATCACCGTCATGCTGCTCTTCTGGGGCGACCTGTCCCGGTCGCTTGGCCAGGGCGCCATCTACGGCCGCGGCCTGCTGCTCTTCGCCACCGGCTCCCTGCTCTGTTCCCTTGCCCCCACCATCCACCTGCTGATCTTCTTTCGCTTTGTCCAGGCCCTGGGCGCATCCATGATGATGGCCATGGGACCGGCACTGATCCGCTCGGCCTTTCCACCGGAAAAACTGGGGCTGGGCCTTGGCCAGATCGGCATCGCCACCTCCCTGGGACTGATGACCGGTCCGGCGGTCTCCGGCATCCTCATCCGCTGGTCCCACTGGCGGGCCATCTTCTGGATCACCGTACCGGTGGGCATACTGGTCTATCTGCTCGGCCGGAGACTGCTCGTCTTGATCGACAGCGATGCCGGCAACAGGGTCGGGCCGAATCACCGTCAGCGATTCGACCGCACCGGTGCCCTGCTCTGGACCCTTGCCATCATCCTCACCATCCTTGTCACCACCGGCATCACCTCCTCCTGCTGCACCGTGGACCGGAGATCGCCCTTTTTCCTTGCCGGGGCGGCCCTGACCGTACTGCTGCCCTGGATCATCCTGATCCGCTACGAATCCCGTATCCCCGATCCTATCCTGCCCCTGCACCTGTTCCGCAAACGATTCTTCTCCATGGCCATGCTCAGCGGCATGCTGTCATTCACGGTCCTCTTCTTCGTCCTCATCCTGATGCCCTTCTTTCTCACCCGCGTCACCCGCCTGACACCGGACCGGGTCGGTTACGTGATGATGGCCGTGCCCCTGTGTGTCTTCTTCGTCGCTCCCCTGGCCGGGCGGCTCCATGACCGGATAGGGGCCAGGATCGTGGCCACCACCGGTCTGGCCTGCTGCCTGGTGGCCATGCTCCTGCTCAGCCGCCTGCAGGCCGACTCGGGGCCGCTTGCCATCGCCCTGCGCCTGGCCTTCCTCGGCTTTGGCCAGGCCATGTTCCTGGCCCCAAACTCGGCCGCCGCCCTGGGGGGCGTCGAACATGCGCAGAGCGGTATCACCTCCAGCCTGCTGGCCACGGCCCGCAACATGGGCATGCTGCTGGGAACGGCCCTGTCCGGCCTGATCTTTGCCCTGGCCTTCTCCCGGCTCACCGGAGGTCTGGATGTGCGGGATTACACAGCCAGGGACCTGGCCGCATTTCTCACCGCCCTGCACCTGACCTTCGGCGCCGGCGCCATCCTTGCGGCCATCGGCCTGGTGGCCTCCTGGCTGCGGGAAGAGAAGCAGGGCGTATGATACTGTCGGAAGATTCGCGACGATCCTCGCGAAATATACGGGCTAGGCGTAGCCTACCTATGCGGGCAGGCACGACCGTGCAAAGAGGTAAGCGAAGACTCCGTGCGGTTCCTGTGAGTGCTTACGGACTAGGCGGTTTCCTGTTCCCCGGAAAAGGGCAGGTTGAGCAGAACCTCTGTTCCCCCGCCCGCACGATTACGGATCTCCATGCTGCCGCCATGGTCCTTGATGATCCGTTTGACCATGGTCAGGCCCATGCCGGTGCCGAAGGTCTTGGTGGTGAAGAAGGGGTCCGAGGCCCGTTCCAGGTTGAAATCGGCAATACCGGTCCCGGTGTCCCGGACCAGGACCTGCACCCCGCCCTCGAGAATACGCACCTCGATGGAGAGTTCGCCCCCTTCGGGCATGGCCTCGATGGAGTTGCGGATCAGGTGGACCAGGACCTGCTGGATCAGGCGGGGATCCAGCTCCAGGTCGGGCTCCCCGCCCGGCAGGATCAGGGTGTGCTCGATGCCGGCCTTCTGCAGCGCGCTGTACTGCAGCATCAGTGCCTTGTGGATCAGACCGTACAGGGAGACCTTTTCCCGGGCCGGCTTGACCTGCTCGACAAAGGCGAACAGATCCTCGAGGGTGTTTTCGATCTTGGCCGCCTCGGAGGTCATCATGTTGAGAAACTTGAGCCAGTCGGGATCATCGGTCTTGCGCGCCAGGAGACGGGCCGTACCGCCGATGGAGGTGATGGGGTTGCGGATATTGTGGGCAAGCTGGGCCGCCATGTGGCCCACTGCCGAATAGCGTTCCGCCTCCACCAGCAGGTCCTTGTTCTTTTCCAGCTCCGAGGTCATCTCCTCGAGTTCGTGGATCTTACGTTCCATGGCCATGTAGAGATGGCAGTGTTCGATGGCCAGGCTGGCCTGGCTGGCGAAACTCTCCAGGGCATGGATGTGATCGGCAGTGATGGGCTCGCCGGTGACGAAATGGTCGGCAATGATCACCCCCAGCGAACGGGAGGGCGAGAAGAGCGGCACCACGACAAAGGACTCCTCCTGGAGCAGGCCCAGCAGCTCGGGCGGAACCGGGTACTCGCAGCGCCCCTGCACCACATTGATGGAATGCCGCCCGGTGGTGGCCCGGATCAGGATGTGGTCCCTGCGGTCGGCGGGCACGCTCAGGGCCCTGACAATGCGGTTGACCTCGGAGTCGCCGGTGAAACAGTGGTCCTTGATGTGACAGATGATGTCGTGGAAGTGCAGGTCCTTCTGCCGCATCTCCTGCCAGATCCTGCCTCCCTCCTCCCGGCAGCCGGGGCCGATGGCCATCCGTCCCTCCAGTACCTGGCCGGACTCGTCGAACAGGGCCAGGAAGGCCCGGTTGAAACGCAGCCCTTCCTCGGCGGTGATGCCGACCAGGATCGCCTGCAGGATCTCGTCGAGCCGGGTGATGGACAGGTAGACGGAGTTCATCTGCATGACCAGGTCATGGAGAAGCTGCATCCGGAAACGGGCCTGTTCGATCTGGCGCTGGTACCGGCGGTTGTTGATGGTCAGGCGCCGTTTTTCGAGGATCTTGCGCAGGGTGGCGAGAAAATCGACAAACTGGACAGGCTTGGTCAGGTAATCATCGGCGCCGCGACGCATGCAGTCGAGCGCGGTCTGCAGGTCAGTGACCGCGGTGAGCATGACGATGGCGGTGTCGGGATATTTCTCCTTCAGCTCGGGCAGCAACTGGGTGCCGTCGGCATCGGGCAGGCCGATGTCCAGCAGGGCAAGGGCGACCCGTTCCTCTTCCAGGCCGCGGCGCAGTTCGGCGGCACTGGAGGCGGTCCGGACAGGGAACCCCTGGTTTTCCAGGAAATCCTTGAGCAGAAGGACGATATCCGGATAATCATCGACAATGAGGATCACCTCACCATCTTCCAGCAGTTCCTCGTCCGGCAGGGCGGCATAGGCGGTGGAGGGATATTCCGGCTCAGACATGTCGGGTCGCGGGTTGAGGATCGAGGGGCAGCACAGGGTGCGGTATAATCCTGATGCCCGGGGGAGCCCGGTGTTCCGGGACCGCTGTTTTCCGGGAAACGTGGGATCAATCAATGAAATTTTGTTCTACAACCGAAAAAAAGATGTGTCAAGAACCATTGCCGGCTATTCTCGGATTGCCGGCCACGGGATGCCGTGGTAAGGACTATGTCCGGAAAAACCGGAAATAATCTCCGCCATGCATCCGTACCAATGGAACTCCCCATGCAACACAAACTGCAGCCGGCCAGCGACCGGCCCGACCGCGGCGAGGTCTCCGACGACGAACTGCTCACCGTTATCGCCGATTTCCTGGACATGGGCCTTGTTGAAAACATCGTTGCCATGTTCAGGCAGGAAACACGCTACTACCGCTGGATCGACCGGCTGCTGGCGGATGAACGGTTTGCGGTCCGCCTCGGGGTCTCAGTCCTGTTCGAATACCTGGTCCAGGAACGGCCGCAGGAGGTCGGCCTTGCCCTGCCTTCCCTGGTGGCGGCCCTGGACAGCGATCTGGCCCGGGTCCGCGGCGAGGCCGTGAGTGTCCTGGGCATCATCGGCACCGACGAGGCCCTGGCCCATGTGAGGGGCATGGTCAACGACCCCGACCCCCAGGTGGCGGAGGTGGCGCGGGACATCCTGGATACGGCCCGGTGATGGAACGGATCTTTGCGGAAAACGGGCTCCTTGCCCGCCACCTGCCGGGCTACGAGCCGCGGCCGGGACAGGTGGAGATGGCCGCGGCCGTGGCCGACCTGCTTGCCGATGATCCCGGCCGCGAGGCATCCGGCCCGGCCGCCTGCCTGGTGGTGGAGGCCGAGACCGGCCTCGGCAAGACCCTGGCCTACCTGGTGCCGGCCGTTCTCAGCGGCCGGCGGGTGGTCATCTCCACCAACACCAGGAACCTGCAGGACCAGATCATCCGGCGCGATATTCCCCTCATCAGGGAACTGCTCGATCCCGACCTGGATGCCCTCTGTGTCAAGGGACGGCAGAACTACCTCTGCCTGTACCGGTGGCACCAGGTACGTGCCGCAGCCGGCGCCGCGCTCCTTGAAGGACTCGATATCGACCGTATCGAGCAGTGGATGGAGGAAACCGAGTTCGCCGACCGGGCCGAAATCCCCTGGCTGCGCGGCAGCTCCGGCTTCTGGCAGAAGATCTGCTGCCAGTCCCACTCCTGCCCGGGCAGCGAATGTCCCCATGCCGCTGCCTGCTTCCTCGGCCGCCTGCGGCGCCGGGCGGCCGCCTGCCGCCTGCTGGTGGTCAACCATCACCTCCTCTTCTCCGACCTGGCCGTACGCCGCGGCGGCTACGGCGAGGTTCTCCCCCGCTACGACGCCGTCATCTTCGACGAGGCCCACCACGTGGAGGACGTGGCCACCACCTTTTTCGGCCAGACCATATCCCGGCACCAGATCCTCGACCTGGCCGGCGATATCGAGCGCAGCGCCGCTGCACCGGCCGCCACCTCACAACAGAAGGTCCTTGCCGCGGTCCAGGGCCTGCGCGGGACCCTGGAGCGGTTCACGGCCCTCTTTCCCGCTGAATCGGGACGATTCCCGCTACAGGAATTCCTGGAGAAACAGCCCGAGACCGGACGTTGCCGGGATGACCTGGTCTCTGCCCTGCAGCGGCTGGCCGATCTCCTGGCCGACCTGACCGACACCGGGCAGCCCTGGGAACAGTATGGCAACCGCAGCCGGGACCTCGCCGACCGTCTTGCCGCCATCACTGCCGAGCCCTTTGCCGACCTCCCGGCCGATGAAATCCGCGCTGTCCAGTGGTTCGAGCGCAGTAAAAGGAACCTGGTCCTCTCCTCCAGCCCGGTGGATGTCACGGCTGAGCTGCAGGAAACCCTCTTCTCCACGGTGCCGGCCTGCGTCTTCACCTCGGCCACCCTGGGAGTGGGTGGCAGTTTCTCCTATTTCCTGCATCGCCTGGGACTGCCCGACGACACCCCGGCCCTCTCCTTTCCCTCGCCTTTCAACTATCGCGACCAGGCCCTGATCTATGTGCCGGAAGATGACTTTCCGGCGCCCGCAGCGCCGCAGTACCGCGACCGCATCCATGAGCGGATGGAGGCGCTGGTCACTCTGGCCGGTGGCAGGGCCCTGCTGCTGTTCACCTCGCTCCAGGCCATGGAGGCGGCCCATCATGTCCTCCGGGACAGGCTGGAATTCCCGCTCCTGCGTCAGGGCTCCATGCCCCGCCACGAACTGCTGACCAGGTTCCGGCAGGACACCCGCTCGGTCCTGTTCGCCGTGGCCAGCTTCTGGGAAGGGATCGATATCCCTGGAGAATCACTGAGCCTGGTCATAATCGACAAATTACCATTTGAAGTACCGGCCGACCCTGTTATTATGGCCCGCATCAACCATATCAAGGCCGGGGGCGGCAACCCGTTCTTCGAGTTCCAGGTGCCGCGGGCCATTCTGACCCTTCGCCAGGGCGTGGGGCGGCTGCTCCGCTCTTCGGACGACCGGGGCGTCATCGCCCTGCTCGACGTGCGGCTCTTCAGCAAGGGCTATGGCCGCCGTTTCCTGAAAAGCCTGCCCCCCGGACCGCTGACCAGGGATATGGATGATGCGGCGGCCTTTTTTCGCGACCGGACCTGCGGCCAGGGCCGGAGACGTAACAGTTCAGCGGTATCGGCAACCACCTGAAAAACCCCGGCAGTTCAAGGCAGTTGCCGGGAGTGGCAAACGATTACATACAATCAAACCCGCCGAAGGCGGCACGAAGGCGACGCAACCCCTCACGGGGTAACTCACCATCGGTTTTCCCGAGTACGGTGATGTACGTGCTCTCAGGGGCCGCAGATTCGGAGTCTGCGCTTACCTGTGCAGGCGTGCCTGACCGCAGGTAAGCGCGCGCAGCGAGACTCCGACAGCCTACCTATGCGGGCAGGCACGACCGTGCAAAGAGGTAAGCGAAGACGCCGTGCGGTCCCTGTGAGCGCTTGCAAGGCGACTGGCTTCCGGCCTTCTGACATTCTGGCTTTCTGACACAACCCGATGACACTCCCAGATTCAGCCGACGCGGCAACACTGCGCACCGTTGCCCGGAAGATCGCCACCAGGGTGGAAGACGCCATGCGCAGGGATCTGACCCGGGCCCTGCATGGCAACGACCCGCTGCTGGCCGAGGTCCTGAAATATGCCCTGTTCGGCGGCGGCAAACGGCTGCGGCCGCTGCTGGTCGTGCTCTCGGCCAGGCTCTGCGGCCGCCACGATGCCGATCTCTACCTGCTGGCCTCGGCCTTTGAATACCTGCACGTGGCCACCCTGATCCACGACGATGTCATCGACCATGCCGACCAGCGGCGCGGCCGTCCGTCGGTGGGCACCAAGTACGGCATGGCCGCTGCCATCCTGGCCGGCGACTGGCTGCACGCCCGCTCCATGCACCTCATCGGCCGCCTGACCGGCACCGAGGGCCTTGATATCTTCTGCGCCGCCACGGCCGCCATGGTGGACGGAGAATTCCTGCAGCTTCGGCACGTGGCCGACATCAGCATCAACGAGGATCGCTACTTCGAGGTCATCGGGCGCAAGACCGGCCGTCTCATCGCCTCCACCTGTGAGATCGGTGCCCTCTATGCCGCGGCCGACCACAGGCAACAGCGGGCCCTGGCCCATTACGGCTCCAAGATCGGTGCCGCCTTCCAGGTGGTGGACGATCTGCTCGACTACCAGGGCGACCAGGAGACCACGGGCAAAAAGGTGGGCAACGACTTCATCGAGGGCAAACTGACCCTGCCCCTGCTCCATGCCCTGCTCAAGGCCGGCCCTGCGGAACGGGAGCGGCTGGCCGACCTGATCACCGGCGACCGGACCCAGCCCGAGGCCTATGCCCGCCTCTACCGCAGCGTCGAGCAACTGGGCGGCTTCACCTCGGCCCGCTCCACGGCCGAGGACCTGGTGGAGGAGGCAGTGAACGAACTGGCCATCTTTGCCGGATGCGAGGACCGCGAGAGCCACGGTCTCCTGGTGGGCCTGGCCCGGTTCATCCTCGAGCGGAACAGGTAGTGTCCCATGGATTCCAGCCTTTCAGCGGCCGCCAGGGGCCTGCGCATCCTGCTGCCGCTCCTGCTCCTCGCACTTGCCGGATGCAGGTTTCCGCCCTGGGGACCCGCCCCGCCGCCGCAGACGGAGCATACGGCCCGGGAGGGCAGCGGCGGAACGGCACAGGGCGCCACCATTGTCTTCGAGGAACCCGGCCTGCCCCAGCCGGCCGAGGTGCAGGCGACCTCGCCCGGTAAGAAGGGTTCCTGCGGTCCTCCACCTCCACCGGGCAGCAGGCTGCCGCGGGTCGCCATCATCATCGATGACATGGGATACCACCGCCGGACAGGCGACAGGCTGCTCGAGCTGGACATGGATCTCACCTTCTCCTTTCTGCCCGGGGCCCCCTTCACTGCCGAACAGGAGGAAAAGGCCTTTCAGCGGGGCCGTGACATCCTGGTGCATCTGCCCATGGAGGCACGCGACCCGAAGTGGGATCCGGGACCGGGCAAGCTGCTGCTTTCCTTCTCGCCCCGGCAGATGCGGGAGACGGTGCGCAGCGACCTGGCCGCCGTACCCCACGCCATCGGTGCCAACAATCACATGGGATCACGATTCACCGAGGATCGCCGGGCCATGCGTGTCGTGCTCTCGGAGCTGAAGAAACACAACTTCTTCTTCATCGACTCCTACACCACCGCCGCATCCACCGGCATGGCCGAGGCCGCCGCCCTGGGGATGCCCACCGGCCGCCGCCACGTCTTTCTCGACAACGTGCACAGCCAGGACACCATCTGCCGCCAGCTCAAGCAACTGATCCGCCTGGCCGAACAACAGGGCTGGGCCATCGGTATCGGCCACCCCAACCAGGCGACCCTCGACGCCCTGACCCGCTGCCGGGAGAAACTGCTGCGCCACGTCCGCCTGGTCGGCGTTCATGCGCTGGTCCGATAGCGCCGAACTGTTCCACACGTTGAAAAGAAGATGACATCACCTCCGACCCTGGGCATGATCCTCAAGGGATATCCCCGCATATCAGAAACCTTCATCTCCAACGAGATCCTGCTCCTCGAGGCCCGGGGCATCCCGGTGCGGATCTTCTCCATGCGCCATCCGCGCGAGAGTTTCTGCCACGAGTCGGTGAAGCGGATCAGGGCCCGGGTCGACTACCTGCCCACCGAGCTCTTTGCCGACTTTCCGCGTCTGTTCCTGCCCACCGCCTTCCTGGCCGTCCGCGAACCACGGCGCTTTCTCGCCGCCCTGGAGACGGCCGGCCGCCGGTTCCGCCGCAACCGCAGCCTGGGCACGATCAAGCATCTCCTCCAGGCCGGCTACCTGGTGGACCGGCTGCTACGCCAGGCCCCCGAGGTGGTCCACCTCCATGCCCACTTCGCCCATTCGCCCACCTCGGTGGCCCTGTTCGCCTCGATCCTCGCCGGCCTCAGGTTCAGCTTCACCGCCCATGCCAAGGATATCTACACCTCCAACCCGGCGCAACTGCGGGAAAAGATCCGTCTCGCCTCCCTGGTGGTCACCTGTACCGAGTACAACAGGAATCACCTGCAGCAGATTGCCGGCCCTGCCGCCACACCTGTCCACTGCGTCTATCACGGCATCGATCTCACGCTGTTCAACGGCCCGGGCGTACGGCCGCTGCCGCGTCCGCCCTACCGTATCCTCACCGTGGCCCGGCTGACGGCCAAGAAAGGGATCCCCACCGTGCTGACGGCCCTGGCCCTGCTGCGCGACCGGGGTCTTGATGTGCACTACACCCTGATCGGCGACGGCGACATGCGGGACCAGGTCCTGGATCGCATGGTGGCCCTGGGCCTGCAGCAGCGCTGCCGCTGGCTGGGCACCCTGCCCCACGACCAGGTGATCCGGGAATTTGCCCGTGCCGATCTCTTTGCCCTGGGCTGTACCATTGCCGGCAATGGTGACCGGGACGGGATCCCCAATGTCCTGGTGGAAAGCCTGGCCATGGGGTTGCCACCAGTGGCCACCAGGGTCTCGGCCCTGCCCGAGATCGTCCGCAACGAGACCACCGGCCTGCTGGTCCCGCCGGAGGAGCCGGAGGCCATGGCCGATGCCATGCAGCGGCTGCTCACCGACCAGGAGCTGCGCCGCCGGACCATCCGCCGGGGCCGGGAACTGGTGCAATCACGTTTCGACAACCGGCGCCTCATCGAACGTCTGGCCGCCATCTACTGCGACACCATCCCCGGTCTCGGCTGCTGACCTGCCATGCGCATCGCCTTCTACGCCCCCATGAAGCCCCTGGATCATGCCAATCCCTCCGGCGACGTGGTGATCGCGCGATCCATCGCCTCCTGGCTGCAGCAGCGGGGGCATCACCTGGTCACGGCCAGCCGGATCCGGGCCAGGTGGATCTACTGGAAGCCCGGGCTGCTGGCGGCGGCCCTGCTGGAGCGCCGGCGACTGGTCCGGCTCCTGCGCCGGGCACCCGTTGATCTCTGGTTCACCAGCCACTGCTATTACAAGGCGCCGGACATCATCGGTCCCGCTGTCTGCCGGCGGCTGCGCATTCCCTACGTCATCTTCCAGGGCAGTTACGCCACCAAGTACAGGCGGCGCTGGCAGACCCGGCCCGGCTTCCTTCTCAACCGGACAGCCCTCACTGCCGCCCGCCTGCTGATCACCAACCGCCGGCACGATCTTGTCGACCTGCGGAGACTGGTTGCCCGCGAACGTCTGCTCTATGTCCGGCCGGGAATTGCCACCGACCGCTTCCGTTTCCATGCCCATGCCAGGCAGGAACTGCGCCGCAGGTGGCAGGCGGGCGACAGGCCCGTCCTCCTCAGCGCCGCCATGTTCCGGGCCGATGTCAAAAGCCGCGGCATTGCCGCGGTGATCGAATCCTGCCTGCGCCTGCACAAGCGGGGCCATGACTTCCTGCTGGTCATTGCCGGCGACGGTGTGGAACGGGACCGGCTGCAGCGGCTCGCCGCCCGCCTGCCCGCCGGCATGGTCCGCTTCACCGGCCGCCTTGATCCGGAAGAGATGGCGCGGTTCTATTCAGCCGGCGACCTGTTTGTCTTTCCCGGTTTCCGTGAATCCCTGGGCATGGTCTTCCTGGAGGCCCAGTCCTGCGGCCTGCCGGTGGTGGCCTATGACAACGGCGGCATCCCCGAGGTGGTGGCGGCAGGCAGGACCGGCATCCTCTGTTCCCTGGACGACGCAGCCGCCTTTGACCGGGCCGTGGCCGGTCTCCTGGAGGACCCGGTCCGGCGCAGGGCCATGGGCCGGCAGGCTGCGGCCCACATTCGTGAACATCATGACATGGAAAAAAACTACCGGCAGATGGAGACGGCGCTCTGCGCGCTGACGGATCAGCGTCAGGGACAGGAGGAGAGATCATGAAGAGGACCACCTTCGGCCTGATCCGCCATGGCCGCACCGTCTGGAATGAAGAACACCGGATCCAGGGCCGGCTGGACAGTCCTCTCTCAACGGCCGGCCTGAAGGCGGCCCGCCGCTGGGGCGAGGAACTGGCCCGGTTTCCCTGGCGCCGCATCCTGGCCAGCGATCTGGGACGGGTGCGCCAGACCGTGACCGAGATCAACCGCAGCCTGGGGCTGACGGTCCACTTCGACCCCCGGCTGCGCGAGCAGGACTGGGGCCGGTGGAGCGGTCTCACCTTTACCGAGCTCCATGAACGTCACCAGGAGGAACTGCAGCGCCAGGTGGCGGCAGGCTGGGACTTCCGACCGCCGGGCGGGGAGTCCAGGCGCGAGGTCCTGGCCCGGGCAGAGGCCGCCCTGGCGGACGGCTGCCGACAGTGGCCCGGCGAGCAGGTCCTGGTGGTCTGCCACGAAGGGATCATCAAGTGCCTGCTCTACCACCTGCGGGGACGACGCTTTCTGCCCGGGGAACCGCGCCTGCTGCGGCGGGGCTACTGGCTGCACCTGCTGACCGCGGATCAACGGGGAATCAACCTGCAGCAGATCCATGCCCTCCGCCTGGCATCACCTGAGACCGCTTACACAAACGAGATTGAAAAATCGTGAGCTTCCATACCCTGTGATCAGTTACGATACGCCATGAAAATCCTGGTCTACTGTCAGCATGTTCTGGGCATCGGTCACCTGGCCCGGACCATGACCATCCTCACGGCCCTGGCGGATCACGAGGTACTCCTGGTCTTGGGGGGTCCGCCGACCGGGATCAGGGTGCCTGGACATGTCGAGGTCGTCCGCTTGCCGGCCCTGCACATGGATGCAGAATTTTCCACCCTGCGGCCCGTTGCCGCCGGGGATGACCTGCAGGAGATCAAGACGAAGCGCAGAGAGCGGCTGCTCCATCTTTTTGCACAGTTCCGGCCGCAGATCCTGCTGATAGAGCTCTTTCCCTTTGGTCGCAACGGGTTTCGTTTCGAGCTGGAGCCCCTGTTGGCTGCGGCCCGGCGGCGGCACAACTGCCGGGTGGCCTGCAGCCTGCGTGATATCCTTGTGGAACGGAAAAACCGGAAAAAATTCGAACAGAGGGTCCTTGACCGGCTCGACCGCTGGTTCGATCTCCTCCTCGTCCACAGCGATCCGGACCTGGTGCCGCTGGATCTCACCTTCGGCCGGATGGATGCCATCCAGATTCCGGTCCGCTATACCGGTTTCATCTGCCGGCGTCCCAGCCCCGGGGCAAGGCGACGTATCCGCAGGCAACTTGCCCTGGACGCGGAGGAGCGCCTGATCGTTGCCAGCGCCGGCGGCGGCAGCGTCGGTCATCGGCTCCTGGCCGCCACCCTGATCGCGCACCGCCTGTTGACCGGAAAAGGATACCGGCTCCGCCTCTTCACCGGCCCCTTTCTCGCAGAAACCCGCTTTGCCGGTCTGATGCGGCTGGCCGGACCAGGGGCACGGGTGGCCAGGTTCAGCGATCACTTTCCCGACTGGCTGGCCGCAGCCGATCTCTCCATTTCCATGGGGGGCTACAACACGACCATGGATATCATCGCCGCAGGCTGCCCCGCCCTGATCCACCCTTTTGCCCAGAACCGGGAGCAACGACTGCGGACCGAGATTCTCCGGGCCCGCGCCCCCCTTGCCCTGCTGGAAGACAATGACCTCGAACCGACCCTCCTGGCGGCAAAGATCAACGAGCTCCTGGAGGCCGGGCCCCCCGATGAGACCGAATACCGCCGGTACGGCGGCATCCGGCTCGACGATGGCCGCATCTCGGCCAGGATCCTCACCGGGGAGGAACCATGAGCGTACAGAGACGATCCGCTGCCATCTGGAACAGAACCCTGCCGGCAGACCTGGAGCAGCGACTGACAGAAAGCCTGTATCCGCGGGAAGACCGCCAGGCGCCCATGGAGATCTTTTTCCGGGCCGATGACATCGGCATCATGGATGACAACCTCGGACAACTGCTGCGGCTCTTCCGCCATCACCGGATACCCCTCTGCCTGGCCGTGGTGCCGGCCTGGATGGATGAGAGGGCCTGGCGGCAGATGGCCGGATACACACCGGACGACCCGCTCTGGTGCTGGCATCAGCATGGCTGGGCCCATCGGAATCACCAGAAAAGCGGCCGGAAAAGTGAATTCGACAGTCACCGGAGCAGGGAGGAGATCCGTGACGACCTGGCCAGGGGAAGCAACCACCTGCAGACCCTCCTCGGTTCCTGTTTTTTCCCGGTCTTCACCCCGCCCTGGAACCGCTGCTCCGAACAGACCCTGCAGGTCCTCAGCGAGCTGGACTTCACGGCCGTCTCCCGCACGCCCACTGCCCGGCCCGAGGCAAAGGGCATCATCACAGACCTTCCGGTCAACGTGGATCTTCATACCCGCCGGGAACAGGATCCGGCAGAGGGGTGGGACAATCTCTGGCAGGAACTCTCCATGGCTGCAGCCAGCGGCCGGATCGGCATCATGATCCATCACCAGCTGATCAATGGCCGGGGATTCCGCTTCCTGGACATCCTGCTGTCGTTCTGCAGGCATCAGCATCTTCTCCGGCCATGTACTTACAGAGAACTGCTTCCCTGAGACGAAAATGAAATGCCGGCGACCTTGAGCAATTTCCGGCCTGCCGCTGACCAGTTGCATATCGATGCTCAATACATCGACCAGCTGAGACTTGCCTGGGCAAAAAAATTACCGTCCTCATCCCCACCGCTCTCCTGGCTGTAATCGACACGAATCACTGCGGAAAGACGATCAGTAACCGACCAATTCAAGAGCAGGTCGCCCTGGTTAAGCAGGGAGGCCTCCTTGCTGGAGTACTCGAACTGATACTCGAATCTCAACAGCAGTTCCTCCCATGGTTTCCACTGATAGCTGGTCGTCAGGTTGAAAATATTTTCATACTCTTCAGTGTAGTAACCATAACCAAGGCTGACCCTGGTGCCGGGAATACTGGAAAGCCAGTGGCTGATCTGAATATTGGGGTTCAACTGATTTTCGCGGGCGGTACCATACTGCTCATAATAAAGGCTCGACCCCAGCTCCCAGGAAGGAGCCATGGCATATCCTGCCGAAAAACCGGTCAATTGCTTGGTCTTGATATTGAGAGCGGAGCGGTTGTTGGTCAGGTCGTAAACCGGATCCGGATCACGCTCCCTGGAATAATTGAAATTGGTCCAGAACATATCGCTCCTGTAGGCGAGAGCAAGATATCCGGTGAAGATATGCTCACTGCCGTCAAGCCTGTAGAAGCCCGAGGCATCTCTGTTGGAAAATTTTTCATCCCGCAATCTGGCTGCAAGAGAAATATTGCGTGGCATCTGCCAGGACACATGAAGAAAAGGCGCCTGCCGTTTCAAGGAGAAATCGACATCACCGTAGAGTTCATTTTTCTGGTAAATGGTGCTTTCAATCCAGCCAAGTCCCAATGATTTTCCCTGTCCCCAGGATTTGCTGAGCTGCACATTGGTGAGCTGTTCTTCCCATGTGGCAATATCTCGATCCAGTGCAGGAGCGAATTCTTTCTGATGTTGAAACGAATAGTAAACCCGTGCAAGTATCCGGTGGGCTGCGGCAATGCGCTTCATTCCCTGTTGAGCCATCCTGTTTTCCGGGTTGATAGTGATGGCCTGTCGGTAGGCTGCCAGGGCACTGGATTCCTGCCCGAGAGTTTCGAGAACGCTGCCGAGACGGGTCCAGATCTCTGCATCGTCAGGGTGTTCCTGCAATAAGCGAAGATATTTCTCCTTCATTGCCTGAAGATTTTTCTCTCCCACCGACTGACCGGCAGTATCATTGAGGCCGCTGATGCCCCTTTCCTCCATATTCAGCTCCCTGGTGGTCTCGCCAATCTGAAAAAACAGCTTGATCTGGTCCATCAGCGTGGAGGAATCCTCTGTCTCCTTTACACTTTCATCTGCGGCGGCCCGATCCGGGAAAAAGAAGATCGACGTTGCAACAACAGATGCAAACCCCATGATGAACACGCCCATGATGACAGGTAGACTCTTTTCGAAATGCATGGATCGATTGTCCCGTTGGATTGTCGGAGCTGATATGGTGGCTTTCTTCACCGGGTTTCCCATTCTGCAATTTCAGGCTCCGACCCGTACGTGTTGGTATGCAGATGACATCCACCGTAGACTCATGCAGATGCAACCTCTGACACAAAAAAAGGCGGGATATACCCGCCTTTTCGCTCTGCCAAACAATCAACTCACTTACTGACGCCGATCACAGATGCCGTCTCCGTTGAGATCAACAAAATTGTCGTTGATACCGTCTCCGTCGGCATCGACAAACCCCGCACCACGACTTCCGACCGGAAGGCCGGTGTTATCACAGATGCCGTCTCCGTCGGCATCGACAAAATTATCATTGATTCCATCGCCATCGGCATCGACAAACCCTATCCCGGGCCCCTGCTGTCCGGCGTGCATGTAGCGGGCCTGGGTCGCGGTCTGGGGCTGGGTCATATTACCCCCTCTGAAGCGACCGGCATCGGCATTGAACGGCATGCTCAACAGGCCAAAGCAGGAAAGAACCGTAACCGTCATGACAATACTTTTGTGATGCTTCATCTTTCATACCTCCTTGAAAAAGTGAATCGTGGTAATCCATTGCGATCAGAACAATCGCTTTCCCTCCCCACAGCAAGGGGCGTTCCAGAAAAACATCATCATTAATATTTCAATAATACCAACATATTACAAAACAGAAACTCTCCAGCCCCTGATATGAATCCGAGAAGGTGCTGACAGACCTGTCGAGCATTCGGAAAATTTGTCGAATGCAGGCGGCAAAGTATCCATAAGACGACATGGCAGGTTTGTGGAAATGTCATCGATATCGGTAAAAGGAGACACTGTGTCTTTTCAGGTGGTAGCCGATAGCAGTGAACTGTTACGAACCATGACGATTCTGCAGGACAAAAAAAGGCCCCCGGCGGTTCGCCGGGGGCCTGGATACAGGAGAATGATCCTGTCAGCAGCAGGGGATCAATCGGGAGCAGTGCTCATGACGTGGCTCAACTCCTCGATCCTGTTGTTTTTGATCCGGTAGTTGTAGAGATCTTCCATATCCTTCATCACCTGCTGCATCTGGAAGAATCCATGCCAGTGGGCATAGTCGGGACCGTTCATAGCCGCACCCTGGCGCGCACGCCGGCCAGTATGATGCCAGAGGAAATAGTAGAGTTCCTGGAAGCCATCCCGCCAGGGATCCTTCTTGAGCAATCCCTTGGCCTTGAGGTCGTTGAGCATCACCGTGGCCTTGTCATAGTACTGATTGTAGAGGGCCACCACGTTGTCCAGGGTCTTGCGCTGGACATCGATCTGGGTCGGCCCGTGGCAGTTGGCGCAGACCTTGCGCATCAGGACCTCGCCTTTTTCACCGTCGCCCCGCTCACCGCTGCGGACCACGCTGCGCGGATGCACCAGGTCCCACTTGAGCCGCTCGTTGACATTGTGAGTGGTATTCAGGTCTCCGATTCCGCTCATATGACAGGTGGCGCAGGTGGGCGCGGTATAGTCGCCGGGCTGCCAGGTGTCGGGTGCGGAATCCCAGTTCCACTCCTCGCCCTGGGTCAGGTAGAGCTGACCATGCTTGCTTTCGAGATAGATCTCCATGTCCGGATGGTCCGGGCCCAGGTGGCAGGAGGCGCAGGCCTCGGGCTTGCGGGCCTCGGCCACCGAGAACTGATGCCTGGTATGGCAGACCGTGCAGTTGCCGATGGAACCGTCCGGGTACCTGGTGCCGACGCCGCCGGGCCAGGTCTCCTTGATGGGCTTGTTGTCCGGTCCCAGCTCCACCTTGGTGCCGTGGCACATCTGGCAGCCCGAAGCCCGAGCTGCCCTGTTGCTGGGCGACCCGATCTCGTTGCCCATGAAACCGGCACCCTCGTGATAGTACATCAGCTTCTGGAATTTCTCCTTCTCGATCACCGGGGCCCCGGCCAGGCGGGCATGGCCACTCTTCAGGAACTGGTCCACCTCCTCGGGATGGCAGCGGGCGCATGTCCTGGAGGAGACCATGGGTGAGATATAGGTATCGGTGCCCCTGGTGCCTTCGCACTGGCTGGCCATGGGTGAACTCTTTTCCACCACGTGACAGTCATAGCAGGTGATGCCGGCATGTCCCATCTTGCCCTTTTTCCAGGATTCGATAATACCCGGTGTCTTCCTGGCATGGCATTCGATGCACCTGGCGGCCTCCTCGCTCATGCCCCGCTTGATGACGATCTCCTTTGTGGCCAGGTTGGGCAGCCGCGTCTCCTTTGCCGCGGCGCCGCCGGTCAGTACACCGCCGACCAGCAGGACAGCGGCAATGGCTCCGGCCCTGTACAGTTCGGGTCTCATCGTTTTCACCTCCATGATGTTATGGATATTGCACGCCACTCGACGCCATTCTCGTTGCCGATTGCGACGAACTGTTACATTCCCTGTATTACAACTTTCCAAAAAAGCTCTCTGCGGTCTCCAGCATATCCCTGTGGCCGACATGGGGATGGCAGGAGGTGCACATCCTGCCGGCATCACCTCGCAGATAGGCCCGGTGAGCGACCAGTCCACCGCGTGGCAGCCCGGCAGGGGTCAGATTCTGGTGACAGGACCGGCAGGCGGAGTCATAGGTGAAATGCTGCCGGTTGTTCTCCGCATTGGCCGCCCAGTCGAACGTGCTGCCGTCAATGGTCAGGTTGGCGATGACATCACCGGTTCCGGTGATGGCCTTGGTCACAAGATACTGGACAAAGTGGCCATGGGGCAGGTGACAGTCCACGCACTGGGCCACCACGCCCTGCGGATTTCTGCCGCCGTGTACCGACTCCTTCCACGAGGTACGGAAAGGCACCATGACATGGCAGCCGGCGCAGAAGGTATCCGTGTTGGTTGTCTCCACCATGAACCCCGATGCCAGCACCATCATGACAGTGAACACGATTCCGACACCCAGGCCGATCCACCATCCCCTCTTTCCGGCGCGGCCTCGCCCTGCTTGCACCGACATTCAATCACCTCCCTCTTCCTTCCCTGTCCGGGGCAGTACACGCTGGACAACAGTTTGATCCACAACAGCCGGTTATCCGTGATCGCCCCTGCCCAACGGCTGAGCGTACCCCCACGGGATGACCAACCATCGGTTTTCTCGACCACAATGCTGTAAGCACTCTCAGGGGCCGCAGCCTCGGAGCCCGGGTCCGACCCCGCAAAAAATACAAAAAACCACGCATTCAACATATTACAAGAAAACGACACCTCGACCCGCTCTATGGTGCAGGATCATATTCAACGGCCAGGTGAAAGTCAATATTTTTGGGGAACCCTTCCCTTGCTCTCCTGTACAGAACAGAGAATTTTTCAAAACAGTTCACCGCTCCCTCTCTCCTGCCACACCGTGCCGGTATTCTTTTCCGGGATCCCGTTCCCCCGGGGAAGAACAATTTCTCTTCCCTGCGGCCGGAAACCAATAGCCTTCATTTGCTGCGCATGGTATTCTTTCTGAGAAACGTTGCCGACTATTTTCCACAGGCCCCAACGGCTGCATCGTCTTCTGCTGGCAGGAAACACTTCATGGAACGGCTGGCCGCGCTGCCCTTTGCCAAATCCGTCGAGATCGCCTACAAATCCATCAGGGTTCGCTTTTTCCGCTCCCTGGTCACCACGGCCAGCCTTGTCCTTGCCGTGGCCTTTCTCTGTTACGTCCAGGTGGTCAACCATATCGCCTCCGGCCTCCTGCAGAGCGGCGATCCCGAGGCCCTGCGGGCCCTGGTCCGTGCCGGTTACGATATCAACGGCATCACCGCCATCGGCGAGAGCGCCCAGCAGCAGTGGCTGGTCTCCCTGTCGCTGCTGGTCTGCGTGGTGGGAATCATCAATGCCCAGCTCATGGCGGTGAGCGAACGGTTCCGCGAGATCGGCACCATGAAGTGCCTGGGCGCCCTGGACCGGGTCATCATGCTGCTCTTCCTGCTCGAGGCGGGAATGCAGGGCTTTGCCGGCTCACTGCTCGGCGTGCTGGTCGGCCTGCTGGCCGGCGTGGCCAGCGCAGCCATCTCCCTGGGCACCATCGCCCTGTCCGGCCTGCCCCTGGCCGCTCTGGCCATGACCGCCCTCCAGTCGATCCTGGTCGGCTGCCTGCTCAGTCTCATCGGTGTCCTTTATCCTGCCATTGCCGCGGCCCGCATGGAACCTGTCGAGGCCATGCGGGTGGAGCAGTAATCCATGAATGAACATATCATCGTCCGCACCACCAATGTGACCAAGAGCTTCCAGCTCGGCAGGCACGAGCTGCAGGTCCTCAAGGGCATCAGCCTCAAGATCGCCGCTGGCCGCTATATCTCCATCATGGGACCGTCCGGCTCCGGCAAGAGCACGCTCTTCAACATGATCGGCGGCCTGGACAAGCCCACCAGCGGCAAGGTCTTCATCGACGAGGTGGACATCGCCCAGCTCGATGCCTATGAACTGGCCTGGCTGCGCTGCCGCAAGATCGGCTATATCTTTCAGACCTTCAACCTGATCCCGGTGATGACGGCGCTTGAAAACGTGACCCTGCCCATGATCTTTGCCGGTACCGGCAATGACGAGGCCATGGAGCGCGGCATGGAGCTGCTGCGGCTGGTGGGCCTCGACCAGCGGCACAGCCACCGGCCATCGGAGCTCTCCGGCGGCCAGCAGCAGCGGGTGGCGGTGGCCCGGGCCCTGGCCAACAACCCGGCCATCATCCTCGCCGACGAGCCCACCGGCAATCTGGATCTCAAGACCGGCGAGGAGATCATCGGCCTGCTCAAGCAGATGAGCAGCGAGCGCGGCGTGACCGTCATCTCGGCCACCCACGACTTCAAGATGCTCAATGTCTCCGACGAGGTGATCTGGATCCGGGACGGCAGGATCGACAAGATCGAACAGCGCGACGAACTCAACATCTCCATGGGCACCATCGAATGAGAGGCGGTTGTAACGGTTCAGCAGCACGCCATCTGCACGCGCTCGCGGGCGGCCGCATGGCGGACTATAGCGGCCGCCCGCGATCACGCACAGCTGACGCACTGCTGAACTGTTACAAAAAGTTGTTATTATTCAAACGAGTTGCCGCTGGCGGTGAACTGTTACGAGGCAGTTCCCGCACATGCCGGCACAGTCTCCTGCTCCTGCTCCTGCTCTGCCCAGGTCTGCTCCTGTCCGCGATTCCCGCCCTGGCGGGCATCCCCGATGGCCCGGACCGGGCCATCCGCGAGGATGTTGCCTTCCTCGCCTCCCTGGGCGACCGCTCCACCGGCACCGCGGGCAACCGCCGGGCGGCGCAGTACATTCAGCGCCAGCTCGCCGCCACCGGGCCGGCGGAACTGGGCATCCTGGACTTCCAGGTTCCGGTGCTCAGGCACCGGGGCTCGACCCTGACCATCGGCTCCAGTACCATTCCGATCGACCCCATCCTCTACAATGCCATCACCCCGGAAAATCTGCCCCCGGACGGCCTGACCGGCCCGCTCGTCTATGTCGGCCACGGGGAACCGGCCGACTTCGACGGCCAGCAGGTGCAGGGGGCCATTGTCCTCATGGAGTTCGACTCGGGCCGCAACTGGCTCAATGCCGCCTCCCTGGGTGCCGCCGGCCTGATCTACATCAACCGCGGCACCACGCCGGCCGACCAGTTCCGGGACAAGGAGGAGCTCTCACCCATCCAGTTTCCCTGTTTCTGGATCGAGGCAAACCGCCTGGCCACGCTCGTCGGGGACCCGGCCGTGGATGCAAAGAACCTGGACGGTAGAACAGCCACCATCACCAGCCGAATGGCGTGGGAAGCCGCGGCAGCGCAGAACATCTACGCCCTCTACCCGGGCAGCGACAAAAAGCTGGAAAACCAGCTCATCGTTGTCGAGGCCTTCTTTGATTCCACGGCCTTCATTCCCGGCCGCGCTCCCGGCGCCGACGAGGCCCTGTCCGTGGCCGGCCTGCTCGCCCTGGCCCGCCACCTCGCCGAGCAGCCGCCGCGGCGGCCGTTTCTGCTCATCGCCTCGGACAGCCACAGCCAGAGCCAGGCCGGCATGCGCGAGACCATCTGGGCCATCAGCGCCCGTTCCCGGGACCTGCGCCGGCAGGACAGGAAGCTCAAGGCGAGCAAAAAGGAGAAACAGGCCTTTCTCCAGGTCCTGACCCGCTACCGGGAGGGGCAACTCCGGCCCGGCGACGGAACCACACTCCAGGATGCCCTCAACCATACCATCAAGCTGAAGATCGACGAACTGTCCACGCAACTGATGCGGTTGCGCCTGTCGGCGGCAACCGCCACCACCGAGAGCAGGATCAAAAAACTGGCCGCCCGCCGCATGCTCCTGCGCCGGCTGAGCTGGCGCAACGAATTCAGCGACATGGACGATACGGAAACGAACGAGCTTCTGCCCCTGGTGGGCGAAGCCATGGCCCGCCACCAGGCCGTGCTCGACGAGATACGGGAGAAACGGCGCCGTCTCAAGGCAGCGCGCCGTTTCCGGGCCCTTATGGCAGACTTTGAACCCCGGGCACTGGTCTCCCTCCATCTCTCCAGCCATGGAGACGGCCTCGCTGCCTTCAACCGCGGTTTTCTCTACTATCCCCTGCGCTCGATCATCAACCGGACCTCGGGCTACCGTGATCTGCACGCTGCGCTCCGTGATGCGGCCGCCGATGCGCCGGCCGGAAGCCCCGACTTCCTCTCCACCCTGCGGCCGGACCGCCTCAACCCCTGGCAGGACCTGCTGCCCGATCGTCCTCAGCTCGGCGGCGAGGTCAGCGCCCTGGCCGGTCTGCCCGGCCTGACCCTGGCCACCACCGATGACCTGCGCACTCTCTGGGGCACGCCCTACGACACTCCGGATCGGATCGACTGGTCCCGGGTCCTGGCCCAATGGCGCCTGGTTGCCCATCTGCTCCGCGGCCTGGACCGGGCCGAATCACTGGAACCGGGCTATATCCGCAACGGATTCGCCACTGTCTCCGGCCGGGCCACCCTGCTCCTGCACGGCGAACTCTTTGCCGAACATCCGGCACCGGGCACCACCCTGCTCGCCTTCCAGGGACCGGCCCGCTATCACCTCATCACTGACCTCGAGGGCAGGTTTCTCATCAAAGGGGTGGCGGACAAAAAACACCTCCAGGACAAGGTGATCCTTGAAGGCTACCGCTTCTCCAGGAACGACGGCTCCGTGATCTGGGCCATTGACAAGAAACAGACCGGCAAGCCGGCCTACCGGGTCAAGATGCGGCGCCGTTCCATGAACACCGACCTGGTGCTGTTCAACTGCCGCCAGACCACGATCTTCAACCTGCTGGAGCCGCGCAGCCTGCGCTACATGACAAAGCTGCAGCTCATCGACGGCCGCCGCGAGGCACCACCGGTGCGCTACTGGTATTCACGCATCGACACCCGCCGCTCCATCATCGCCTCCATATTCCTCGAACCCGGCACCCGCCTCAAACTGACGCTTTCGGACACTGTCCTGCAGAAGAAGATGATCCTGACCAACGGCAGCACACAGGATCCTCTCGGCAGCGGCTACCTGGTGGACGACCATCCCTCCCTCTTCCATACCTCCTATCTCGCGGCCCGGGACATGTGGTCCCTGCTGTCACCGAGGATCCGCAACCTGGAGGAGCACGGCATCCATGACCAGCGGATAACGGACCTGCAGGAGGAGGGGCTGGCCGCCCTGGCCCGGGCAAAAAAGGCCCTGGCCGAATACCGCTACACGACCTTCACCGAGGAGTCGAGCCGGGCCTGGGCCCTGGCCAGCCGTGTCTACGACCGGGTGGAGTCGACCCAGAAAGATGTCCTCTTCGGCGTCCTCTTCTACATCGCCCTGTTCGTGCCCTTTGCCTTCTGCATGGAACGGCTCCTCTTCGGTTTCGTCTCCATCTACAAACGGATCATCGCCTTCTGCGCCATCCTCCTGATCCTGATCCTCCTCATCGCCCGGGTCCACCCGGCCTTCGAGCTGGCCTACAGTCCCACCGTGGTCATCCTCGCCTTCTTCATCATCGGCCTTTCCTTCCTGGTCACCATGATCATCATCCTCCGCTTCGAAGACGAGATGACCCTGCTCCAGCGGCGCGCCTCCCACAAACGGCCCGAGGAGATCTCCACATGGAAGGCCTTTGCCGCCGCCTTCTTCCTCGGTGTCTCCAACCTGCGCCGGCGGCGGCTGCGTACCGCCCTCACCTGCCTGACCCTGATCATCCTCACCTTCACCATCATGAGCTTCACCACCGTGCAATCCCTGCGCCGCCAGAACCGGCTCCAGTTCGACGCCGCGCCCACCTACCAGGGACTGCTGCTCAAGAACATCGACTGGCACCAGTTGCCCGAGGAATCCCTGGCCATCTTCGAGTCCCTGTTCGACGGTGACGTGACCGTGGCGCCCCGCGTCTGGCTGGCCGGCGACGAGCCCACCCGGGCCGGCCGGATCATGGTCCGCCACCGGGGCAGGGGGTACCGTTTCCAGGGCCTGACCGGACTGTCGGCCGACGAACCCCGGGTCAGCGGCCTGGACCGGATCCTGGTCAGGGGCCGCTGGTTCAGGCGTGGCGAGGACAACGCGGTTCTGATTCCATCGGGGCTGGCCGGGCGCCTTGACATCGATCCCGACCGGCCGGAAACCGCAATGCTCAACCTCTGGGGCATGCGACTGCGGATAACCGGCGTATTCTCGGAGAAACGGCTCCAGCAGCAGCCGGACCTGGACGGCGAGATCCTGACCCCGGCCATCTTCCCTGCCGAGACCACCATGGAGATGCGCGAGGTGGAAAAGGAGGCCCTGGAATCGGGTGAGGACGTGCGGACCTTCCAGGGGCGCTACCATCATATCCCGCCGGACCAGATCCTGATTGTGCCGGCGGCGACCCTGCTCAAGCTGGGCGGCTCTCTGCGGGCCGTGGCCCTGCGGCCGCCGACAGCCCCGAACCCGGCCCTGGCCCGGCAGTTCACCGACCGGTTCAGCCTGGCCCTGTTCAGCGGCGAACAGAACGGTGTCTACCTCTACAACGCCACCGACACCATGAGCTACTCGGGCATGCCCAACATCATGATTCCGATGCTGATCTCCATCCTCATCGTCCTCAACACCATGATCAGCTCGGTCTTTGAGCGGAAAAACGAGATCGCGGTCTACACCTCGGTGGGTCTGGCACCCACCCATGTCTCCTTTCTCTTCATCGCCGAGGCCCTGGCCTTCGCCATTCTGTCGGTGGTCCTGGGCTACCTCCTGGCCCAGACCAGCGCCGGCCTGCTGGCCGGCACCAGTCTCTGGCAGGGGATCACGGTCAACTACTCCTCCACGGCGGGCGTGGCGGCCATGGTCCTGGTCATGGGCGTGGTCCTGCTGTCGGTGATCTATCCGTCCAGGGTCGCCGCCCACATCGCCATACCCGACGTCAACCGGAGCTGGTCCATCCCCGAGACCGACGACGACACCATCCGGGTCACCCTGCCCTTTCTCATGCATTACCACGAACATGCCTCGATCTGCGGCTTTCTCTACAGCTATCTCCTCGGCCACCGGGACATCTCGCACGGTCTCTTCTCCACCAGCGAGGTGGAGCTGCTCGACACCGAGGCCGCCGGCCGGGCCGTGCCCGGCACCCTGCCCATGGCCGCGGGCTGCCTGCACCTGCGCTGCAAGGTCTGGCTGGCCCCCTTTGATTTCGGTATCATGCAGTGGGTGGACATCAGTTTCTGCCCGGCCGGCGAGGGCGAGGATTTCATGGAGATCACCATCACCCTGACCCGGGCCTCGGGGGAGGTGACTCTCTGGCGCCGGGTCAACAGGTCATTTCTCCACACCCTGCGCAAACAGCTGCTCATCTGGCGTTCCCTGGACACGGAAGGCCATGCGGAATATGCGGCCCTGCTGCAGAAAAGTGAACAGGAACTTGCGGAGAGGCAGGCATGAACACGTCGCGGACAGAGGAGTCCGGGTATCCCGTCCGGCTGCGGGCCATCCTTGTCGGCCTTGTCCTGGCCGGGGTGATCTGCGCCCTGACCCCCATCAACAACATCTTTCACCAGTCCACTCCCCTGGGCGGCGGTCACTTCCCCCTTGCCCCGTTCTACATCCTGCTGCTCACCACCATCCTGGCGGGCATGCTGGGACGCATCCTGCCCCGCAACCGCATCATCACCGGCCGGGAGCTGCTGGTGATCTGGATCCAGATGGTCCTTGGTGCCGGTATCGCCTATACCGGCCTGACCCGGACCTTTTTCATCAATCTCACCGCCCCGTTCCAGTTCGCCACTGCCGAGAACAACTGGAAACAGGTCCTGCAGCCGCTCCTGCCCGAGCAGCTCTACCCGGGCCCCGGGGCCATCGAGGGGCTCTACAACGGCCTGGTCCACGGCCGCCGCATGGACTGGCTGCAGGTGCTGACCCACATCCCGTGGCAGGACTGGATCACGCCGCTGTGCACCTGGGCCCTCTTCATCCTGCTCTGCTACACGGTCATGGTCTCGCTGATCAACCTGTTCAGCCGCCAGTGGGTCCACAACGAACGGGTGAACTTTCCGCTGCTCTGCGTACCCAGGCTCATGGAGGAGGCCTATGACGACGGGGGACTGGCCTCCTTTTTCCTCAATCCCTACATGATCTGGGGCATCTCCATCCCCGTGGCCCTGCACCTGCTCAACGGTCTCCACTTCTACTACCCGTCCGTACCCCAGATTCCGACCCTGATCCTGGCCGGCCCCTACTTTCCCAAGCACGGCCTGCTCTCGGGCTTCCACAAGCTCAAGATCTACATCTACCCGGTCTTCATCGGTTTTGCCTTTCTCACCTCCAAGCAGCTCTCCCTCTCCTTCTGGTTCTTCTTTCTCGCCGGCGGCATGCTCTACGGTCTGCTCGGCATGCTGGGCTACAACATCCCCGCCGCCTCCCTGGGCGTCACCTTCGGCCCCACCCTGGCCCGGCCCGAAGAAACCCAGATGATCGGCGCCTACGGGGTCTTCTTTCTCTTCCTCCTCTGGCTGGCCCGGCACCACCTGCTGGAGGTGGTGAAGGTCTCCTGCTCCACCAGGCCCGTAGCGGTGCAGACCGAATGGTTCTCGGTCCGGCTCTCCTTCTGGATCTCAGTGCTGGGCATGATGGCCATTGTCCTCTGGGCCACCTGGTTCGGCATGCGCATGGAGACCGCGCTGCTCATGGTGGCCGCCTTCTTCATGATCTCCCTGGTGGCCTCCAGGATCATCACCCAGGGCGGCCTGGCCTACTTCACCCTCACCGCCGCCCCCATCGACGGCCTGCTGATCCTTTTCGGCCCCGGCATCTTCACCCATGTCGGCCTGCTGATCGCCGCGGTCAGCCAGAAGGTGCTCTTTGTCGACCTGCGCGAGTCCCTCATGCCCTCGCTCCTCCATGCCCGCAGGATCCACAACCGGATGGCCAGCCGGAGGATGCTGCTGTTCGGCATCGGCGCCACCCTGCTCCTGGCGGTGGTGGTCTCCTTTGCGGCCATGCTCGCCCTCTGCTACAGGTACGGTATCCGCGAACTGCAGCTCGAATGGGCGACCAGGACCACCCTCAATGTCTACGAGAACGTGGTCCGTCTCAACGAGACAGGGGTCGAGGCCGGCCACTGGGTCAGGATCTTTTCCGGTGCCGGCGCCCTGCTCATGCTGGTGCTGGTGGCCTGCTATCACCGGTTCTACTGGTGGCCCCTGCATCCCATCGGTTACCTGACCGCCTACTCCTCGGCCATGCGTATCCTCTGGTTCTCCTTTTTTCTGGGCTGGCTCTGCAATGCGGTCTGCATGCGCTACGGGGGAGTAGTCCTGTTCAAGAGACTGCGGCTCTTCTTCATCGGCCTGGTCATCGGTGACCTGTTCATGGGCGGCACCTGGGCCATCGTCGGCCTCTTCACCGACGGCGCCTACCAGGTCCTGCCCAACTGAGGCCATCCCCCTTGCAGCGCCAATCACGGCAACGCCTGACGCATACTCTGCCATGTACGACGACAAGGAACTGAAAGAATACCGGGACCTGCTCAAAACCCCGGATCACTTTGAAGAGGGTTTTGACTGGAAGACGGTGGTGGGCGCCGTGTTCATCGGCTTCCTGATGATGCCCGGTTCCATGTACCTGCAGCTTGTCATCGGTTCGGGCATCGGCCCGGCGGCGCGCTGGGTGACCATCATCCTCTTTGCCGAGATCGCCAAGCGGGCCCATACCAGCCTCAAACAACAAGAGATCTTCATGCTCTACTACATGGCGGGCGCCGCCCTGGCCTCGCCGTTCCAGGGGTTGCTCTGGAACCAGTACCTGGTCCAGTCCGATGCCGCCAAGATGCTGGGCGTGACCGAGTTCATCCCCACCTGGGTGGCGCCGGCGGCCTCGTCGGAATCCATGGCCCTGCGCACCTTTTTCCATCGCGACTGGCTGATCCCGATCCTGCTCCTGGTCGGCTCCCAGGTCATCCAGCGGGTGGACCATTTCGGCCTCGGCTATGCCTTGTACCGGATCACCTCGGACGTGGAAAAACTGCCCTTTCCCATGGCCCCGGTGGGCGCCCTGGGCACCATGGCCCTGGCCGAATCGGCCGAAGACAAGAAGACCGGCTGGAAATGGCGCATCTTTTCCATCGGCGGAGTCATCGGCCTTGCCTTCGGCGCCGTCTATGTCCTGCTGCCGGTGGTCTCCGGTCTGCTGTTCACGGAACCGATCCGCCTCATCCCCATTCCCTGGATCGAGCTGACCCGGCACACCGAACGGGCACTGCCCGCCGTCGCCACCGGTCTCCAGCTCGACCTGGGCCTGGTCTTCGTCGGCATGGTCCTGCCGTTCTGGGCCGTGATCGGCGGCCTGATCGGCCTGCTCATCACTGTTGTTCTCAACCCGATTCTCTGGCGACACGGCGTCCTTCACCGCTGGCACGAGGGCATGGGCACGGTGGACACGGTCTTTGCCAACAACTTCGACTTCTACATGAGCTTCGGTATCGGCCTGGGCCTGGCCATCGGTGTCATCGGCGTCTGGACGGTGATCCGTTCCTTCCGGGAGGAGGAGGCCAGGCGGGGCACCTGGCACGACCTGTTCAATCCGCCGCCGGGCCGCGGTGATTTCAACTTCTGGATCGCCATCGGCATCTATGTCTGCTCCACCCTCGCCTATGTCCTGCTCTGCGTCTGGCTGGTACCCAACTTTCCCTGGATCTTCTTTCTCGGTTACGGGTTCATCTATACCCCGGTCATCTCCTACATCACCGCCCGGATGGAGGGCATTGCCGGCCAGTTCGTCAGCCTGCCCCTGGTGCGGGAGGCCAGTTTCATCGCTGGTGCCAAGTACTTCGGTTACCAGGGCATCGAGATCTGGTACGCGCCGATCCCGATCCACAACTATGGCGCCGCCACGGTGGGCTTCCGCGAGATCGAGCTCACCGGCACCTCCCTGCGCGGTATCATCAAGGCCGAGCTGGTGGTCTTTCCCATCGTCATGGTCTCAAGCCTGCTCTTCTCCCAGTTCATCTGGCGCCTGGCCCCCATCCCGTCGGCCAGCTATCCCTATGCCCAGGAGCTGTGGCACCTGCAGGCCCTCAACACCCTGCTCATGCAGACCTCGACCCTTGAAGGCAACTCTCTCTTCTTCCAGGCCCTCAACGGCAACTACGTGGTCTCGGGCCTGGGTCTGGGCCTGGTGATGTACATGATCCTCTCGGTGCTCGGCCTGCCGGTGCTCCTGATCTATGGCGTGGTCCGCGGCCTGGGCCAGTCGACGCCGCACGGCATCCTGCTCGAGGTGGCCGGCGCCCTGCTGGGCCGCTATTATTTCCACAAACGCTACGGCTCCATGTGGCGGCAGTATGCGCCGGTTCTGCTGGCCGGTTTTTCCTGCGGCATGGGCCTGACCGGCATGTTCGCCATGGGTTTTGCCCTGATCCTCAAATCGCTGAGCTACATGGCCTACTGAAGGCAGGCCCTTTTCTTCTGCTCCCCGGGAATAACCCCGTGTCCCGAATCATCAAACAGTAATAGAGCAAGTATCCGATGGTCACCTGCTCCGGGCCCCTCGGCCTGCCACCCTAACCCGGGGAGGACACCATGTTTGCCTTCCGGAAAAAGAACAAGAAACAGCTCTTCCGTGACCTGGCCTTTGTCCATGTCCCGTTCCTGTACAACATGGCCCTCAAGTACAGCGGCAACAGGTACGATGCCGAAGACATGGTCCAGGAAACCATGCTGATCGCCTTTGAGAAATTCCACCAGTTGCGTGACCAGGACAAATGCAGGAGCTGGCTCTTCTCCATCCTGCGCAACACCTTCTTCAAGGAAAGGAAACGGGCCGCCCGCGCCCCCCTGCCCTTTGACAATGACCACTATCTCGCCATGCTCGACGCCATGGCCGGCGAAGGAGAGATCAGCCGCCGGTTCGAGGAGAAGGAACTCGCCACCGAGGTCCACCGGGCCCTGGATGAGCTGCCGGAGCAGTATCGTACGGTTCTGCTCCTCTATTACATGGAGGAGATGCGCTACCGCGAGATCGCCGATCTGCTGGACACGCCCATCGGTACGGTCATGTCCCGGCTCAACCGGGGGCGGGCCCACCTGAAACGGATCATGCTGGAGTACCTGAACCGGGACAGAAACGACGGCAAGATCGTCCATCTGTCAGAAAAACGGTTGCACCGCAGTCCATCACCGTCAGTACAGGAGGTGAAATCATGAAGCACGATGACTGCAGCCGCTTTGCCGACACCCTGCTCAACGACAACGGGTCGGGCCTGCCGCCGGAGTGCCGGCAACACCTGGAAACCTGCGAGCACTGCCGGCAGATCCACGCCCTGGACCGGAAGCTGGAGGAGACCCTGGCCACCGCCCTGCGGCCGGAACCGGTGTCGGACCATCTCCTGACCATGCTGGAAAAAAACCTGGAGTCCGACCGGGGCCGCAGGGGTCGCCTCACTGTCCGCCCCTGGTTCCTGGTGCCCGCTGTCGCCCTGCTCGGTATCCTGCTGTTGCTCTTCTTCATGCCGGCGCAGCGCCAGGGGCTGCATTCCCTGGATGAAATCGGCCGACTCGCCTTTGCCGATCACCACAACATCCAGGACACCGAATTCATCCCTGGCACTGCCGGGGAACTCTCGACCCGCCTCAGCAGCCGGCTCGGGTTTCCGGTGCGGGTACCGGAGGTGATCGACAGGGGCTACCGGCTCCTGGGTGGCAGGCTGTGCCTGTTCGGCAGATGCAGGGTCGCCTGGCTTCTCTATGCCCGGGACACCAACAGGGTTTCACTGTTCATCATCGATGCGGCAGACCTCGCCTTCCCTCTTGCGGCACCCAAAAAATACATCTTGCAATATTCGGCCAATACGGTGAAGATCTGGAAGGAAAATGACCAGGTCTTTGCATTGGTCGACTGATTCCCCGTACCAATCACTGATCATTCAAAACGGTTACCAATGACAGGGAACCGTTACGAAAACTCAGTATTATACATACCACTGTCCTGTCAGCAACCAGCCACTGCCTGATGCGAATCACCCAGCGCTCCCTTTTCTACTGGATCCTTCGTCGCCACCGGCTGATGCAGCTCCTGCTGCTCGCCATCATCCTGGCCAGTCTCTTCTTCAAGGTCTTTCCCCTGGAGATGCAGAAACGGATCATCAACGAGGCCATCCATCTCAAGGACCTGGAACTGCTCTATCTCTACTGCGGCCTTTACATCGGCGCCGTGATCCTGGCCGGCGTCACCAAGTACGCCATCAACGTCCTCCAGGTCATCATCGGCCAGAAGATCCTGGTGGAGCTGCGCACCGAGCTCTACAACCACATTCTCCAGCTTCCCCTCCAGTTCTATCGCAAGATGCAGCCCGGCACCGTGATCTCGGCCATGACCTCGGAGCTGAACGCAATTGGCTTTTTCCTGGGCGGCGCCCTGGCCATCCCCCTCACCTCGGTGCTCACCTTCCTGGTGTTTCTCGGCTTCATGTACAGTCTGAGCCCCCTGCTCGCCCTGCTCAGCATCTCCATCTATCCCCTGGAGCTGATCGTCATCCCGCTGCTGCAGAAACGCTACAACCGGCTCAACAAGAAACGTATCAAGACCACCCGCGCCATGGCCAACGTGGTCAACGAGGCGATCTCCGGCATCCACGAGATCCATTCCAACGGCAGTTTCCGCCTGGAGGAACAACGGATCCAGGACCACATCCGCACCCTGTACGGCTACCTGAAAAAGCTGTTCATCGTCAAGTACGGCATCAAGTTCGCCAACAACCTGTTCCAGTCCATGGGCCCCTTCATCCTGTTCCTGGTCGGCGGCTACCTGGCCATCCACGGCCAGTTCACCCTCGGTGCCCTGGTGGCCTTTCTGTCGGCCTACGAGAAGGTCTATGACCCGTGGAAGGAGATGCTGGAGTACTACCAGTCCCTGCAGGACGCGCAGATCCGCTACCGGCAGATCATGAAGATCTTCGATATCGATCCGCCCCATCCCCTGCTGCCCGAGGGACGGGAGCCCTATGACCTGCAGGGCGCCATCGATGTCAAGAGCGTGGGCTTCACCGTCGACTCCGGCGTCAGCCTGCTCGACCGCATCACCATGCGGATCAACCCCAACGAACAGGTGGCCCTGGTGGGCTTTTCCGGCTCCGGCAAATCCACCCTCGCCCTGCTCATCGCCCAGCTCTACGATGCCACCAGCGGCTCCATCCTCATCGACGGCAGGGACGTGGCCACGCTCACCAAGGCGGACGTCAGCAGGAACATCACCATGATCGCCCAGCATCCATTCATCTTCACCGGCACCATCCGCGACAACCTCCTCTACGGGGTCCGGGCCGCGGGTCGCGAGGAAGAGATCGACCGGGAAACCATGATCGGTGTGATCCGCGACGTGGGTCTGGAGGACGATGTTCTGCGATTCGGTTTCAATTCCGTCATCCCACGGGAGCGGGTCCTGCCGCTCAAGAACAAGTTCCTGCGGATGCGGCAGATCATCTCCGGCGAACTGAACAGGGAATTCACCCGGGTCATCGAGGTCTATGATGCCGGCAGGTTCCTCTCCTATTCCAGCATACGCGACAACCTGATCTTCGGCGACAGCCTGAGCGGGCGTTTCGAGACCGACAGGCTGCCGCAGGACACCCTGTTCCGGGACTTCCTGCAATCCACAGAGATCGAGGAACCCCTCCTGGCGCTGGGCTACGATATCGCCCGCCATACCGTGGAACTGCTCAAGGACCTGGGGACGGACGAGTTCTTCTTCCGCGGCAGTCCCATGCGGCCCGAGGAACTCGACCGCTACGAAGAACTGGTCCGCAACAGCGGTGGAGAGCTGCCGCTGCAGAAGGAAGAGCGGGACCTGCTGCTGATCCTCGCCCTCCGGTTCATTCCCGGCCGCCACAATATCGTCCGTCTGGATCCCGGGCTGAGCGAAAAGATCCTTGCCGCCCGCCACGTTTTCCTCGAAGAGGTAATGAAAATCGACCTCAAGGTCTGCTGCAGGGCGGCCGCCCGGTTCCTCGACCAGGGGACCATGGACCAGCTTCCTTCCTTTGAGGAGGAGAAGGACTTCATTCCCTACTGTCCCTCGGAGTATCTCTACAGCCACACCCTGCGCGACAACATCCTGTTCGGGGCCATGAAACAGGAGCTCAAGGACAACCAGCACCTGGTGCAGCTGGCCCTGGACGCCTTTACCCGGGAGGGATTGCTCGGTGAAGTCCTCGACATCGGTCTTGATTTCAATATCGGCAGCAAGGGGGACCGTCTCTCCGGGGGCCAGAAGCAGAAACTGGCCATTGCCAGGTCCTTTCTCAAGGACACGGGGATCCTGATCATGGACGAGGCCACGGCCAGCCTGGACAATGCCTCCCAGGCACGGATCCAGGAACTGATGGACAACCGGTTCCGTGGCAACAAGACGGTGATCGCGGTCATTCACCGGCTGGACCTGGCACCCTCCTATGATCGCATCCTTGTCCTCAAATCGGGATCGCTCATCGAACAGGGCACCTACGAGGAACTGATGGCGAGAAAAGGCGCCTTCCATGCCCTGGTCCAGAGTCATCATCAGGCCCGACCGGGACAGTGATGAAGCAATGAACGGCAAATGTCCGCCCGGCTCTGTACAATCCTGCTGTATGATGTATTTTATATGGAGAGGATCACGGCCGTTCCGGCAACGCTGGGCCCTGTTCCGTCAACCGTCCTCTCTTCAGCGAGGGAAAGAAAATGATCCTGCGATATATCACCTCTCTTCTGTTCACCATCCTGCTCCTGGCCGCTGTTCCGTCGGCTGCGGAAAGGGTGCCGCACGAGATCGGCGGTTTCCGCCTGGGCTCCTCCATCGACGACTATGAGTACATCAGCTACCGCAACTTCCTCAAACAGGTGGTGGTGGACCATATCGGCGGCTTCCGCAAGGGTATCATCGAGTACGGGGTCTGCGCCAACCCGGGCCAGATCGTCAAGATCAAGCTGAAGTACCTGGATTCCAGCGAAAAGTTCTATCGCAAGCTGTTCAAGGAATACAAACGCCGTTTCGGTGAGCCCGACGAGTTCACCGGCGACACCTTCGGTATCGTCAAATCCTGGAAATGGCGCTTCCGCGACAAGAACGGCAACCGGATCAGCCTGTCCCTGCAGCATAACCTGAAAAACCCGGACGAGGCCACCGGCAACATGGTCAAGCTGTCCCTGCCGGACCGCATCGAGGCGGAACGGAAATGCTTCAACAAGTCCTGCGCCAGCCGCAGGGATGCTCCCTGCGCCACCCGGGCCCCCAACGATGTGGACTGGGAGGCGCTGATTCCCCGTTGAGCCCGTGCCGCCATCCCTCGTGGTGCACCGGACGGACACGGCGGCCTGGCAGGAAATCGGCTGGAACGGCATCCGTCTCCAGGTACCTGCTCCCTGGCATCCGGCCGTGATCCTGGAGCGTTACCTCCTGTTCGAGGAGGACTACCGACCCGTGTTCGAAATCCGGTGGAAGGAGACGGGCGGACGCTTTTCCGCGGCCCGGGTACTGGCGAAGCTGGAACGATCACTGGGGGGCGGCCCGCTCCTCCCCTGGCAGCCGCCGCCGGAGTGGCTTGCTGCCTTTGCCGGCTGCCAGGTACACGGTTTCCGGTGGCGCCGGGACACAAGCGGCGGCCCGGGCCTGCTGCTGTATGATTCCGCCACCGCCAGATCCGTGCTGCTGCGCTTCCACCCGGCCGGGAACACGGGAGACGAACACTGTGCGCCGCTCCTGGACTCCCTGCGGCTGCAGCCGCAGGGAAAAGAGCACCTGTGGGCTGTCTTCGACATCCGGGCCCTGCTGCCGCCCCGCACTCGACTGCTGGGACAACGATTCCTGCCCGGCAGCTTCACCATCGATTTTCGCATCGACCATCTCTTTGTCTCCCTGCTCCGCTTCAGGCCGGCGGCGGAATTGCTCCGTGGCCGCTCTCTGGCCGATTTCGGCGATCACCTGGCCCGGGGGGCCTGCCTCGTTCCGGACACCGGTCCCCGGGAGAGCACCTGGCAAAGCGACGATTCCATCCCCCGCAGAGTGCTGCGGCGGCTGCAGCGCAAGAAGGCCTGTCACCTGCTGACCCTCTGGCATTTACCGGAGAAGAATGTCATCCTCGGCCTGCGTTGCACAAGTAACCGGGCAATACCGCACGACCTGGTCCGGATGATCAGGCAAGGGTACACCGCCATCTGACCGCCGGGCCGGCACATCCCTGGAGCTCCCGAGATCATGGCCTTTTTCAGGACACGAAAAGAACCATCCATTCCCCGGCAGCAGGCCCTTGCCTGCATACCGATCCGCAACCCCGAGGCCGGACAGCACCGGAACGACGAGGGGATACTCCTCAGTTACCCGGTGGAGGTCAAGCCCTGGTTCCAGGGGATCTTTCGCCGTGTGGCCGCCCGGCAGTCCCCTGTCATCGTCAGAAAACTGCAACTGGACGCCATGGGCGGTTCTGTCTGGGAGATGATCGACAACCGGCGCAGTGTCCGGGAGATCGCGGAGATCTTTGCCCGCCGGCACGGGCTCGGCAGGCGGGAGGCGGAGATCGCGGTCAGCGCCTTTGTCCGTGAACTGGGGAAGCGTGGTCTGGTGGCGCTGCGGATGGAAGAGCAATAGCGGCTGCAGGGGCATGGCCCGTGCTGGCGGCAGGTAGATTGAATTGCCGCTGCTTTTGGTTAAAATTCAGCAGTGGCTCGAGCAGTGCGTGATCGCGGCCGGCCGGCAGGTGAGCGGAGCGCAGCGTAGACTCCGTGCGGTCCCTCTGAGCGCTTACGTGCAGGCAAGCGCGGACCGCGGATGGGGTGCTGCTGAACGTTGACAAAAAAAAGAGGCGGGAGAACCCGCCTCTTTGCCGTTGCCGCCCTCAACCCTCAGGCGTGTCAGAAGCGCAGAAGGCCAGAGGCCGCCGGTCTTCGTGGCGCCTGCGGCGGAAAGAGCAAGGCCGGCCCGCAGCTTTGCGTCGCTGCAGGCGGCCTTGCGCGAATGCATGCCGGCCTATCTCTTTTCCCAGCCCCAGGCGTTGACCACCATGGGAACTTCCTTGACCTCGGCAGCCTCCAGGATCGATCCGTCATAGAGCTTGACGTTCCTGTAGCCCAGCAGATCATGGAGCACAAAGTAGCCCATGGCCGCGGCAAGCCCATGGTTGGAGTAGGTGATGATCTCTACGTTCTTGTCCGCAGGGAGGTGGATGCCCCTGGCCATCTGCGCCAGCTCATCCTTTTCCCTGAAGTAGGACGGCGCGAAATCCTCGCCGGCAATGGTCATGTACTCCTCCGGCCAGAGCAGGGCTCCGGGCAGGTGCCCGGCCCGGCTGATCTCGGAATTCTTCTCATGCCCGAAGTAGTGCTCCGGCAGCCGGTTATCCACAAAGACAACCCCGGACGAGCCGAGTTTCTTGCGGACCTCGGCCAGGGTGGCCACCTTGGCCGCCACCAGTTTGCCGCTGAAATTACCGGTCAGCGGTGTCGCGGCCCTGGTGGAAACCGGCTTTTCGGTCTGCTCCCAGGCAGCCATGCCGCCATCGAGAATGGCGACCTTCGTATGCCCCAGGGCATGCAGGGTCCAGAGGGCACGGGCACTCTTGGCCGTGTCCCTGGAGGTGATGCCCTCGTCATAGACCACGACAAAGGACTCGTTGTTGACCCCGTAGCTGCGCAGCATGTCGACCAGAGTCTCCTGGTCGGGCATCATGAAGCCGACAAAGTCACGGTTCATGGTCATCCAGGGCCCGAAGGCCTTGACGGCGCCGGGGATGTGGCCCTTCTCGTAATGGATGAACTCGCTGACATCAAGGATCACCAGGTCCTTCTTTTTCAGATTCTTGGCAAGCCAGTCAACGCTCACCAGGGGACTCTGCGCCGCCAGCACCAGGCCCGGCAGGCAGAACATGAACAGCAGCACGCCGATGAAAGACGCTTTCAGTCTGCAAACACTTTTCATACTATTCCTCCATGATCAATAGATAACCTGTAAGCAAGCTACTTGGCGGTGGATCCCCAGGCGAACCTGACCAGTGGCAGGTCCTCGTCAGCACCGTATTCGAGCATGGAGCCGTCGTAGACACTGACATTCTTGTAGCCCAGGATATCATGGAGAACAACATAATCCAGCCCTGCGAACTGGCCGGTATTACAGTAGACGATGATCTCCGTCTTCTTGTCGGCCGGAATGCCGACACCCTTGACCATCTCTGCCAGCTGGCCGGCGTCCCTGATGGTGGCAGGGGCGCGGTTGGCACCGGCATTGTTCAGAAACGGCGCCGGCAGGCTGATGGAACCCGGGATATGGCCGTAGCGCTCCACGTCACCGCGCTTGTCGTCACCAAAGTGCTGGTTGGAATTCCTGGCATCCACCAGGACCACACCCTTCTTCTTCAGCCCGGCAACGACATCCTTCAGCCCGGCCACCTTGGAGCTGTCCAGCCTGGCCACGAAATTGCCGGGGCTGGCCTTGGGCTTCTTGTTGTCGATGATGCGGCCCTCAAAGGTCCACTTGGTGAAGCCGCCGTTGAGGTAGGAGACCCTGGTATGTCCCATGGCCTCGAGGATCCATACCGTGGCCGCGCCCTTGGTGGCGTCGCCGATGGAGTTGCCGTGGTCATAGACGACCACGTGCGTGTCCTTGTTGACACCGATGGCCTGCAGCATCCTGGTGAATTCTCCGGGGGTTGGCATCAGCTGGCACTCCCGATCCTCGTTGTAGGGCTCCCAGCCGACATAGGGGATATTGAAGGAACCGGGAATATGACCGACCCCGTAGTTGGTCTCGGTCCTGACATCGATGACCACCAGGTTCCTGGCGCCCAGGTTCTTGGCCAGCCACTGGGTGGTCACCAGGGGAGTGGTCCCCGCCTCGACCGTCGCCGGCGCGGAGACAAAGCCCGCCACGGCCAGCAACAGCATGAAAACCACGGAATGTAACAGCGTTCTATTCATTGAAATACTCCTTTATTCGTGCTTGTTCATGATGATCTCTTCGGTGCCGTGAGCGCTTACTTCTTGATCTCGGCCGGAATCTTCTCCACGATAATCTTCAGGTTGGCTTTTGGTTCGTCCTTGGCCAGGTCTGCCTTGGTGAGGAAGAGTTCCTTGTGGCCATGACAAGCATTACAGGAGCGGTTCTGTCTGGTCCGGCGCTGGATACTGTGCACGGAGGCGGAGTTCCAGGTCGGCAGGGCGTCGTAGTTGGCGACCAGGTCCTCGGGACCGGGCTTGCCCTTGAGGACTGCCTGCCAGTACCGCAGCGATGCCAGGGAGTCCTTTTTCATGGGCGTATGACGCACCAGGTTGTACTTGTATGGATTTTCGGGGCTGCGGTCGATGTTGGTGCCGATCTTGAACGTATAGAGCGGTTCGGACGGGAAGATGACCTTGACCTGGCCCGGCTTCTTGATGTCCAGCGTTACGTGGCAGTTGGCACAGTTGAAGTAGGTGTTGGCATGACAGACGGCGCAGGCGAGCGTTCCTTCCGGATGCGCGTTGTGCATGGCCACCTTGGAGCGGCCCGGCCTGGCGGCATCGGGATGGCACTCTTCGCAGCGCACCGTCTTGGTGGCATAGTACCGTTTCACGCCCTTGGGCTGGGTGTTGTGCAGGTGGTCGGCGGAATGGCAGTCCGTGCAGACCATCTGGCCCTTTTCGTAGTGGACATCGGCGGTGGCGCCCAGCTTGCCCATGTACTCACCGGCGAAACGGGAACCGTGGCAGGCATAGCAGGTCTTGTCCATGGGCGGGGTCTTCTTGAACCGGTGCCGGTCGAGCAGACCACCCTTGGCCACTGCCGGCCAGGCGACATGACAGGAGCCGCAGCTGGCATGACATTCGGCACAGTCCAGCTCCCAGGCCTCGGGCAGGAGGGTGTCCTCCATCTTGTGCGGCGAGGTGATGGTGCCGACGATATCCAGGATACCGGTCAGCTTGTAGTGCATGGCATCCTTGTAGGTGGAGGTGATCTCCTCGTGACACTCCCGGCAGACACCGCCGCCACCCTCTTCAGACGGGTCCTTGATCATGTCCTTGTGGGCCTTGTCCTTGTCTTCGACATTGTGGCCCTTATGACAGTTGATACAACCGATTTCGCCATGAACGGACTCGACGAAATCCTTGGCAACACCATAGGTATCCCGGCCCCTCACCTGAGGGGCAGAAACGCCTCAGCCCGCGATGGCGGCACCGCCACTGGCCGATGCCGCACCGTAACTGTCCATCTCCTCCAGGTCGGTGTGACAGTCGATGCAGGCACTGCTCGATTCCGCTTCCTGGGCAACGAGCGGCCCGGCCGTGCCAAAGGCCAGGGCAAGGCCCAGGAAAGTGGTTGCGATCAGCATTCCCTGTGTCTTTCTTTTCATTCTAGTTGCTCCTCCTTTTTGGTTGTTGACGATACAACGAATCCGTTGTTCCCTTTACAGCAACTGAAAAAATGGAAAAAAGCCGTAAACCGTTCCCGCAGCCAGGGGTTCGCTGCAGGCAACAGTGTAAAAATCATGGATGGGGTCGCCACGGACGACACGGTCACCGTACATCGGGCAGGCTGGGAATCCGCCTCGAGAAAAGTGTATCGGGACAGCCGGGAGGCCGGGAGGCCGGGAGGCCGGGAGGAAAATTTTTTCCGGCTGCTGAAAAAACCGTTTCTTATTCACGGAGATAGACAGAAACGTACCACCATGTCGCGGTATTGCAATGTGGCAATTTGTCGCACCACATCGTGTGATAAGGTTTCCCGGACCACCAGTGCCGGCACCGCGGGGAGGTGTCGAGGGGGTGTTGCGGAATCCGGACCGTATTACTGGAGAGGAGGAAACTTGTTCAGTTTCCGCTGCAGGGTCCTGCGGTGCAGGCCCAGCTTTCTCGCCGCGGCGGAGATATTGCCGCCACAGTCGTGAAGAACCCTGTTGATATGCTCCCACTCCATGCGGGCAAGGGAGGGAACCGGAAATTCCTCCTCCCCGTCCGGGCCGCGGGTCTCTCCTTTGAATGCACACAGGATATCGTCCACATCGGCCGGTTTGGGCAGGTAGGAGACTGCGCCGGCCCTGATGGCCTCGGTGGCGGTGGCGATGCTGCCGTAGCCGGTCAGGACCACGATGCGCATTGCCGGATGAAGGGCCAGTCCGTCCCGGAGGACATCGAGCCCGCTCTTGTCGGGCATCTTCAGGTCCACCACCGCCATGTCCGGGCGGTGCCTGCGAATCAGGGCCATGGCCTCCCGGTAACCGGCGGCAAGATGAACGGCGTACTTGCGGGCGGTGAAGGCGCGCCCAAGCCGCTCACGGAACATATCCTCATCGTCGACCAGAAGAATGGACTGCTGCATGGTACCTCTCCTGCTCTCTTCGTGTAATAGTCCGCCGCTCTCGGCAACCACATTGAAATGCCGCTACTTTTACCAAAAGAGTCGGCCTTTTTAGGTGGTTGCCCATAGCGGTGAACTATTAACAACTAGTTCGTGTTCAACGGATTGACTGCCGTGACACCGCCGTCGGAGCAGGAGGCCGGATATGCCCCCTGCTCCGGTCCAGATACCGGCGTATCTTCTGCAGGTCCTGCCAGACAACCTTTTTCAGTTCCTGCTGCCTGAGCAGAAGACGCGGATGGTAGGTCGGCAGCACCTGCGGGAGCCGGTCCGGTGAGCAGCGACAGCCGTGGAGCCGGCCATGCAGCCTGGCCAGGGGCTGGTTGCTGCCGGTCAACACCTGCGTTGCCAGCTCGCCCATGGCACAGATCAGGCGCGGCCGAAGGATGGCGATCTCACGCTGGAGCCATGGACGGCAGGCCGCGGCGGCACGGGATGGCGGCGGGCCGCCAACCGGCGAACACTTGAGCGCGTTGGTGACATGATAGTCGCCACCGCCAAGGCCGATGGCTGCCATCATCCTGGCGAGCATCTCGTCCTCGCCGGGACCGAAGATCCGGTCTTCATTCTCCTTGTCCTGGAGCGCCCAGTCCCCCACCACCAGGAGCCCGGGCGCCTCGGCACCTGTCCCCCGGGTCCGCTCCTGTCCGTTTTCAGCCAGACCGCAGAGACTGCATGCCTGAACGGCACGCCCAAGTTCATCCAGGGCCGCAGCGACCGGCTGGCGGGGCTCCACGGCCTGCCTGCCGGGCTCCGGCCCGGGACGCTGCCGACGCAGGGCGGACGACGGGAGCACCGGCCCGGGCCGTCCGCCGGGGTGTGCTTCGAGGAACGAGCGCAACGGTTCACTGGCCGGATAGACATCCAGGCCCAGGGCGAGATGAAAGCGCAGCAGGCGGCGGACTTCCTGCGCCACCAGGAAAGCGGCCGCCGGGTCAGGCGTCCCGGTTTCAGGACGATCTGTTTCTGTTTTTTTTACTGACAAGCGGGACTCCGATGCTTATTTTTTATGAGATTAGGACCGGCCGCTGCAGCAAGGGCGGCTCATCCTGCATCATAACTGTTCATAACTGCAACAAGAATCATGCTCCGCCCGGAGGGGATCATCCTGCCTGCGGGGCATGGGGAATATATCCGTTGTTTCAAGATTCAACCACAGAGGGAGAAGCCTGCCATGCCAATCTATGAATTCGTCTGCAGGGACTGCAAGAAACACTTCGAGGTGCTGACCACATCATCCTCATCGACGGCGACCGTAAAATGTCCTGCCTGCGGCAGCCTCGACGTCACCAAGACCATCTCGCCCTCCCATTTCCGTATGGGATCCCACAGGCCGTCCATCCCCTCGGGTGCGCTGTCCGGCTGTTCCTCGAAATCGGGATTTTCCTGAGCATGACCTGACCGGACCCGTGCGGTCCGGCCCTTCTGCCATATCCCGGCAGATACCGCAGGTCCGGAGGGAGAGCCGCCAGCCGCTGCCCTCCGGGCCTTTTCCGGTTATTTCTTTTTCTTTTTTTCCGCTGCCCCGAACTCGTAGACTGTTTCGTCTTCCCTGAGCAGACCATATTTTTTCCTGGCCAGCTCTTCCAGGTAACGGTCATCGGTGCGCAACCTCCTGATCTCCTGCCGCAACGCATCATTGCGCCGTTCCAGGTCCCGGTTCTCCTCGGCCAGGGTCTGCATCCTGTGCTGCAGGCGGCGGTAGCGAAGCAGACCGTGACCGGGCGCGAACAGAAGCCAGAGAAGCCCGACAGCCAGAACGATGAGGATCACGCGACGCAGTGTCCTCTGTTCCTGAGCAGACAGCCGCTTTCGGGGTCGCCGGGGACTCATACTCTTTTCCACCTGGAGCCGGATGCCAGAATGACCAGAGCCGATGCACTCCGAGCCGCGGCAGGACCGCGCCTGCCGCGCTGCCTGGTCAGTGCCTGTCTGACCGGGCTCTGCACCAGGTACGACGGAGGCAGCAGACCAAGTGCTGCATGCCGCCACCTGCTGCACCGATACCACTGGATCCCTGTCTGCCCGGAGCAGCTTGGCGGCCTGCCCACTCCCCGTACCGCCGCCGACCTGGTGGGTGGCGACGGTTTCGCTGTTCTTGCCGGCACGGCCAGAGTGATCGACCGGCAGGGAACGGACCGGACAGAGCAATTCCTCCGCGGAGCCCGCCAGGTACTGGCCATTGCCAGGGCCCAGGATATCCGGCTGGCCCTGCTCAAGGCGCGCAGCCCTTCCTGCGGTGTTCGGCCCAGGACCGGCATTACCGCCGCCCTTCTGCTGCAGAACGGTATCCGCTGCCTCGAATTCTGATTCGGCACCTGCACAGGCATCAGCTCCCCCCGCTTTCTTCGCCGCTCCCGGTTTTCCCTGCCGGAAGCCCCCTGGGCCGCTCTTCGATCCGCAACAGACGGATGACCAGGATTCCCGCCTCGTAGAGGAGATAGAGGGGCAGCCCCATGAGGGCCATGTTCACCACGTCCGGGGTGGGGGTGAGCAGGGCGGCCAGGATGGCGATGATCAGCACCGCGTAGCGGCGGTTACGTTCAAAGGTGGTCCGCCTGATCAGCCCCACCTGGGCGCTGAAGATCATGAACACCGGCAGTTCGAAAATCAGGCCGAAGGCGAGGATGAAGATGGTGACGAAATTGACGAAACGGCCGATGGAGATCACCGCCTTCATCTCCTCGGACTGGTAGCTGAGCAGAAACCTGACCCCGAAGGGCAGGGTCACCAGGTAGCAGAAGATGGTGCCGGCATAGAAGAGCAGACAGGTGGCGGCAACAAACCAGAACAGCCTGGAACCGGTGACTCCGAAGGGCCTGCCCAGCGCCTTCCAGAGGACATACATCAGCAGGGGCATCAGGATATAGAGTGCTCCGAAAAAGGCGATCTTGACATGGGCCAGGAACGGGCCGGCCACGGAAAAAAAATAGAGTTTCTCCTGCAGGTGGCCCTGGAAGGTGGCGAGCAGACCCGAAGAGAGGAAAAAAAGGAGCAGGGTCAGCGCCACCAGGCTGATGGCGAGGAGGCGGGCTGAGCGGCGCAGTTCCGACAGGAATATGACCAGGTTGTTCTGCAGTTCCACCGGGGCTCCCGGGTAATGTGTCATGGTGTGGCATTGCCTGACGCGGGCAGAACAGAAGGTAGCAAACCACACCCATAAAAGCAATTGCTGAATCCCCGACGTCCACGAGGAGCGAACCGATTAGCCATTGCCTTTCCGCCGGTGCCATGCTAAACGTAAAGGTCCGGCAGCGTACCATGCACCTGCCTGCGGCTGGCCGCAGAAGGGACTTTTTGCGATGCCGTCAGAGGCAAAAACCCCCGTGATCCGTCACGACGACAGCGGCCGGCCACGGTGCTGTTCGGCAGGATCACCACACTACCCCATTATCCGCTTACAGCCCACACCACCATGCTTGAGCTACGCTTCATCAGGGAAAACATCGACCTGGTCCGGAAAAAATGCCGCCACCGCGGCATGGACACAGAACTCATCGACCGCTTTGCCGAAACAGACAGGCGGCGGCGCACCCTGCTCGGCGAGGTCGAGTCCCTGAAAAACCGGCGCAACAGGGTATCGGCGCAGATCGCCGAGCTCAAAAAAAAGGGCGACCAGGACGGCGCCGAATCCCGGATCACCGAGATGCGGAAGGTCTCGGCCCGGATCAAGGCCCTGGACAGCGAACTGGCAGAGGTGCAGCGGGAACTGGAGGAGATCGTGCTCTCCATTCCCAACATCTGCCATGACACGGTGCCGGCCGGCCGCGACGATGCCGACAACGTGGAGGTCAGGAGATGGGGAAAAATCCCCGGGTTCTCCTTTCCGCCCCGGCCCCACTGGGAGATCGGCGAGCAACTCGGCATCCTCGACTTCGAGACCTCGGCCCGGATGGCCGGCGCGCGTTTCTCACTCCTCAAGGGCTTCGGTTCCCGGCTCGAGCGGGCCCTGATCAACTTCTTTCTCGATCTCCACACCCAGCGCCACGGCTATACCGAGGTACTGCCGCCCTTCATGGTCAACTCCGCCGCCATGACCGGTACCGGCCAATTGCCCAAGTTCAAGGAGGATCTGTTCAAGATCGAGGGCTGGGATCTGTGGCTGATCCCCACCGCCGAGGTGCCGGTGACCAATATCCACGCCGGCCAGACCCTGGCCGAGTCGGACCTGCCCGTCAAGTACACGGCCTACACCCCCTGTTTCCGTTCCGAGGCGGGCTCCTACGGCAAGGATACCCGGGGTCTCATCCGGCAGCACCAGTTCGACAAGGTGGAGCTGGTCAAGTTCACCACCCCCGAGACCTCGGACGCGGAGCTGGAGAGCCTGCTGGCCGACGCGGAAGAGGTGCTGCAGCTCCTGGAGCTGCCCTACCGGGTTGTCACTCTCTGCTCCGGAGACCTCGGATTTTCGGCCACCAAGACCTATGACATCGAGGTATGGCTGCCCGGGCAGAATACCTTTCGCGAGATCTCGTCCTGTTCCAACTTCCTCGACTTCCAGGCCCGGCGGGCCGGGATCAGGTACAGGCCGGAAGGACAGAAGAAGAGCCGCCTGGTCCACACCCTCAACGGTTCCGGCCTGGCCGTGGGCCGTACCCTGCTGGCGATCCTCGAGAATTACCAGCAGGAGGACGGTACGGTCAAGCTGCCCCGGGTCCTGCAACCCTACTTTGAAAAACGGTTCTGAACCCCGACATCAGGCCCCCTTCTCCGTAATAGTTCACTGCTATCATCAACCACGTTGACCTGCCGGAACTTCTGTAAAAGTTCAGCAGGCCCTGGCAAATCACCGGCCGGGAACCATGCCGCCTGCGACAGGCCCCGTAAAAGACACCGTTCAAGAAAAACGGTTGCCGACAGCGATGAACTGTCACCAGCTCCCTTACTCCGCGGCAAGGGCCAGGTCGATGAGCCGGTCCAGCAGAACGGGAAAGGAGTACCCGGCCTCTGCGGCGGCCCGGGGCAGGAGGCTGGTGGGTGTCATGCCGGGAATGGTATTGGTCTCCAGGAGATAGAGCTCATCACCCGAGATGATCATGTCGGTCCGGCTGTAGCCGCGCAGGTGCAGGGCCCGGTGGGCGGTGAGGGCGTACTGCCACGCCCTGTCGCGCAGCCGGGTGTCGATGTCGGCCGGGCAGACCTCCCGGGTGGCGCCGGGCTGGTACTTGGCCTCGTAATCAAAGAACTCGAAGCGACTGTCTGGGATGATCTCCACCACCGGCAGCGCCTCCAGGTCCCGATTGCCAAGCACGCCCACCGTGATCTCGCGGCCGCGGACGAACTCCTCCACCATCACCTCGGCATCGTGGGCAAAGGCCGTCTCCAGGGCCGGCACCAGCTCTTCGGCCTCCCTGACGATGGACATGCCGATGGACGATCCCTGCCGCACCGGCTTGATGACCAGGGGCAGGCGGAGGCGCTCGAGGATCCGGTCCGGAGCTGCCAGGTCCTCCGGTCCGGCCATCTCCCATTGGGCCACCGGCAGGCCGTGCAGCCGGTAGAGGGTCTTGGCCAGGTTCTTGTCCATGGCCAGGGCACTGCCCAGGACACCCGACCCCTGGTAGGGAACGGAGAGCAGGTCGAGAAATCCCTGCATGGTGCCGTCTTCCCCGTGCAGGCCGTGCAGCAGGATGAAGGCCACATCCAGGCCGGCCGCGTCGGCGGCCAGCCGCGCAAGGTCGGTGGCCGGATCGTAGCGGACCACCTCATATCTCTCCCTGTCCAGGGCCCGGGCCACCTCGGCCGACCCTTTCAGCGATACCTCACGCTCGCCCGACGTGCCCCCGGCGATGAGGGCCAAACGCATCTTTCCCATCTCTTTCTTCTCCTTCTCCAGGCCTGGGGTTCACCGCTCCCCGGCACCCTGTCACTGCCCCTCCGCTGTTGCAACCGCCACCGGAACCGGGGACCCAAACGGCAGAATGGCAAGAAAAAATTTTACTCCCTGCAAACGAGATGATAAAATTTCTTTAAAATCCGATTAGTTATTTCTGATCTTTCGGAGCACGATCATGGCACATTCCCTCTTGCAGAACAACTTTCGCGCAAAGCTGATCCTGCCGGTCTCCATCGCCCTCCTCATCGCCATCGGTGGCGCCGTGACCTTCATTGTCTATGCGCAGAACCGAAACGGCAGCCAACTCAACGCCATGATCGGCCAGGCCTTCCAGAGCATGGAAAAAAACATGGAGCAGAATCTCGGTGCGCTCGCCGGTGAACTGAAGAACAAGCTGACGCTCATGACCGAGACCGTCACCGACTCCCTGACAGAATCCTCGCGCCAGGCCCTGGACCGCACCAACACCCTGATCCAGAAGAGCCTGCGCACCCTGCGCCATGAAAGCGGAGCCAGCCTGGTCCGCCTTCTCGCCCGGGTGGCCGAGTCCGCGGTCATCGCCCGCGACTACTCCGCCCTCAACGGCTACGTGCGCAGCGCCCACAAGAACCCGGCAGTGGTCTTTGCCTTTTATCTCGACAGCCAGAAGAGGCCGCTGACCCGCTACATGAACCGGAAAAACACCAAGCTCAGGTTCTTTCTCCCGGCCAGGGGACGGCCGGAGGTGGCCAAGATCATCAAGGCCGGCCAGGATGATCCCGATGTCCTTGTGCTCAGCCAGGAGATCACCTCCGAGGGCGAGGTCATCGGCACGGTCCACCTTGCCCTGGACATGACCGCCGCCCGGGCCCAGGCCCAGGCGATCAACGACACCTTCGAGAAGCTGATCGACAGCAACGAGGAACAGATCGATACCATCCTCGGCAATGAATCCGCGGGTATCATCACAGCCCTCAACACGACCATCGACAACATCAAGAAAGACAACAGCGACCTGGCCCGGAAGACCGGCCACAGCCTTGCCCGGGAGACCCACCGCCTCGCCGCCCGGACCAGGATCATCCTCATTGCCGGCGGCCTGGCCTGTATCACCGTGATCCTGGTCATCCTGCTCCTCAATGCCCGCTCCATCCTCGGCCTTCTCGGCGGTGAGCCGTCGGAGATGGTGGAGATGACCCACCGGATCGCCAGCGGCGACCTGGCCATCGACTTTTCCGGCACCAGGTGCCGCGAAGACAGCCTGCTGGGCGCCCTGCGCACCATGGTCCGGAGTCTGCAGCAGCTCGTCGGCCGGCTCATCGACGAAAGCCGTCGGATGGCTGAGACCTCCGGCGATCTGGGCAAAGCCGCCGGGGAGATGGCGCAGAATGCCGAGCAGTCGGCGGAACGCGCCACCGCGGTTGCCGCCGCCACCGAGGAGATGAGCGCCAACATGGGCACGGTCTCCATGGCCAGCGAACAGGCGGCCGCCAATGTCAACATCGTCGCCACCGCGGTGGAGGAGATGACCTCGGCGGTGCGCGAGATCTCGGCAAGCACGGACAAGGCCAACCGGATCACCGGCGAGGCGGTGGAGATCGCCAGGAGCTCATCCGAGAAGGTCAACACTCTGGGGCAGGCGGCCCTGGAGATCTCCAAGGTCACCGAGGTGATCACCGAGATCTCGGAGCAGACCAACCTCCTGGCTCTCAATGCCACCATCGAGGCGGCCAGGGCCGGCGAGGCGGGCAAGGGCTTTGCCGTGGTGGCCAACGAGATCAAGGAGCTGGCCCGGCAGACCGCCGAAGCGACCGGCGAGATCAAACAGCGGATCGAATCGATCCAGGCCTCCACCAACGACACTGTCAGCGAGATCAGTCAGATCACCCAGGTGATCCGTAATGTCAACGAGATCGTCTCCACCATCGCCGCGGCCGTGGAGCAGCAGAACACCACCACTGCCGATATCGCGGCCAACGTCAACGAGGCGGCCCAGGGTATTGCCGAGGTCAACGAGAACGTGGCCCAGAGCTCGGCCGTTGCCAGCGAAATCGCCCGCGACATCAGTGAAGTCAGCGAGCTGGCCGACAACTCCCGCAAGTGCAGCCACAAGGTCGAGGAGAGTGCCGGCCGGCTCGGCTCCATTGTCAAGGTCCTGCAGGAGGAGACCGACAGGTTCACCCTGGAAGAGTCGTAATCCTCACACGATGAACAGGAGGGGCGGTCGCCGGCGCCGTTCGACCCGCCTTTCCTTATATTCCGGATTCGCAGCTTCTGAACCTGCAACGCATACTATCACATCTGCCAGAAAATCAGAAGGTCAGGGGACGGGAATCTTTTGCGGTGCAACACATACGCCGTCCGCCTGATTTTCACCGTCTGTTGTGCCCGCTCCCGGCGGAATGCCGGTTTCGCCCGCGCCAGAGGTCTGAAGCCAGAGGGCTCAAACCGGTATTCTCTGTACGGTCTCTGTGACAAGGGACCAGGAATCTGGTATCCTTGCCACCATGAAACGGCAAATCATCCATGCCCTGGAAAAGATCGTCGGCAAGGCCCACCTTGCCACCTCAACCGAGGAATGCGCCTGTTACAGCTTCGACGGCACCGGCAGATCATTCATGCCCGAGGCGGTGGCCTTCCCTGATTCGCCGGGCCAGATCAGCGGCATCCTCAGGCTCGCCAACCGGTACCGTTTTCCGGTCATCCCCCGCGGTGCCGGCAGCGGCATGACCGGGGGGGCCCTGCCCGTGCGCGGTGGCCTGGTCCTCGCCATGGGGCGTATGAACCGGATCCTCGAAATCGATACCGCCAACATGATCGCGGTGGTGGAACCCGGGGTTATCACCGGCGAGCTGCAGGCGGAACTCGCCCGCCACAGGCTGAAGTATCCCCCCGACCCGGCCAGCCTGAAATTCTGCAGCCTGGGCGGCAACGCGGCCGAATGCGCCGGAGGCCCCAGTGCCGTCAAGTACGGTGTTACCCGGGATTATATCATGGGCCTGGAGGTGGTTCTGCCCACCGGCGAGATCATGAAGACGGGCGTGCGTACGGAAAAGGGTGTGGTGGGCTATGACCTGACCCGTCTTTTCGTCGGCTCCGAGGGAACCCTGGGGATCTTCACCCGCCTTGTCCTGCGGCTCGTGCCCCTGCCCGCTGCCCGGGAGACCTTTCTGCTCACCTTCTCCTGTCTGCGCTCGGCCAGCGCCCTGGTCGCCGCGCTCTTCAGGACCGGCCTCACCCCCTGCACACTGGAATACATGGATGCAACCGCCATCCGGGTGGTGCGGGACCGCCTCGACCATCCCCCGCCACCCCGGACCCAGGCCCTGCTGCTCCTCGAATTCGATGGCAGCCATGCAGAGGTCAGACGACAGAGACTACGACTCGAGGAATTCCTGAAAGGCCAGGACCTCACCTGCAGGCGGGCTGAGAGCGACACGGAGAGGGAAGAGCTCTGGCAGGCACGCCGCTCTATTTCTCCGGCCACCTTTGCCCTCAGACCGGACAAGATCAGTGAAGACGTGGTCGTACCACGCTCGAAGATACCCGATCTGGTGGAATTCACCTCGTCCCTGGCCGAGCGCTTCGGCCTGACCATCCTCACCTTCGGCCACGCCGGTGACGGCAACATCCATGTCAACATCATGCTCGACCGCAGGAACCGGCAGGAACTGGACAGGGGACTTGCCGCCAAAAAGGAACTCTTCCAGCAGGTGATCGAGCTGGGCGGCACCCTGTCCGGCGAGCATGGCATCGGCATCACCAAATCGGCCTACCTGCCCATGGAGGTCGATCCGGTGGCCCTGGACCTGATGCAGCGGATCAAGCAGCTTGTTGATCCGGCGGGCATCCTCAATCCCGGCAAGATCTTCTGACACAGGTTGCTGGCCCGGACGTCAGGGCCCGGCCCTGACATCTCCATATCGCCAGAAAATATGATTGACAGATCTCTTCCGCCAGGATAAATTATAATATTTTCTTTATTTCCACTAAAAAACCATAACCATCATGGCCAGAGCCACGTATCGTCCCCTTTCTCCACTTGGCACACCGGGTTTCGGTCCACGGGCTCTCCAAACCTAAAAGGATGTGATTTCATGATCGAAGTAGAAGTCAGGGGTGACCTTGAGTACGCCATCCGCCAGTTGAAGAAAAAACTGCAGATCGATGGTATCAAGCGCGAGCTGAAACGACGTGAATACTACGAAAAACCCAGCGTGAAGAAACGGCGCAAGGCGGCGGAAGCGTTAAGAAAACTTCGTAAATACAACAGGATGAGAAATCGATACTGAGTGTATTCCCGGGGCGGCCTGCCTGTCGTCCCGGAGATGACGCCTTCCGCCGGCCGTTACCGGTAACCCCTTCAGGCCCGCTATCTCTCCACCTGCCCCGGGACAGGGAACCATGCCACCTGTGGACAGCACGACCGGGTTTGCCGACACGGTGGAGCAGTTTCTGCAATATCTCACCGTTCAGCAACGTCTTGCCGCCAATACCATACAGGCCTACGGTTCTGATCTCGCCCTCTTTCTCGACTTTCTCCGGCAGCACAGGATCAGGCAACCCGACCAGGTCCGGCTCCATCACCTGCAGGCCTTCTTCCGGTACTGCCACGCCCATGGCACCGGCGCGCGCAGCAATGCCCGCCGCCTAGCCGCTCTGCGCTCCTTTTTTGCCTTTCTTGCAGGCCAGGGCCTGATAGCGGCCAGCCCGGTGGCGGACATCGACCCGCCCCGCACCGGCCGCAGCCTGCCCAAGGCCCTCAACATCAGCGAGGTCAACCGGATGCTCATCCCGCCGGCAGACCCCACCCCGCTGGCCCTGCGCAATTGCGCCATGGTACACCTGCTCTACGCCACCGGCCTCAGGGTCTCGGAGCTCGTCTCCCTGCCGGTCAAGGGGTGCAATCTGGCCGGCGGCCATGTCCGTATCCTGGGCAAGGGCAACAAGGAACGGATGATCCCCTTTGCCGAGGTCACCCGGCTGAGAATCCAGGACTACCTGGACCATGGTCGTCCCCTGATCCTCAAAAACAGGCCAAGCCCGCTGCTCTTTGTCAGCAACCGCGGCCGGGCCATGACCCGCAACCGGTTCTGGCAGATCATCGGCGAGATCGCCCGGGGAGCCGGCATCGAGAGGCCGGTGAGTCCGCACATGCTCCGGCACTCCTTTGCTACCCACCTGCTGGCAGGCGGCGCCGATCTCCGTTCGGTACAGATGATGCTGGGCCACGCCGATATCACTACCACCCAGATCTACACCAAGGTCGACGCCTCCCGCCTCAAATCGCTCCACAGCCGGTTCCACCCCCGGGGCTGAGGGAGTGGACCTGCGGACAGCACCGCACCACCTTCGCTGGAAAAGATCACTGTGCTTCAAACCGGCTGCCGATGGCGGCGAGCTGTTACCATTGGCTCAGCAAGCGCTCACAGGGACCGCACGAGGTCTAGGCTGCGCTCCGTTTACCTCTTTGCACGGTCGTGCCTGCCCGGATAGGTGGGCCATTGGAGTCTCGCTGCGCTCGCTTACCTGCGGTCAGGCACGCCAGCAGAGGCAAGCGTAGACTCCGAATCTGCGGCCCCTGAGAGCGCTTACACCATTGTGGTCGAAAAAACCGATGGCTGGGTACCCCGTGAGCAACTGTGTTTCATGTCAAGATATTTTTAGGCATAATCTTCCCGCCATACAGTGTTATTTTTCACCATGGTATTAAGAATGACCAAGAGTTTACGCATGCAG
>Ga0256840_1000101_pt1 | contig 73016 bp, 72 predicted proteins | sample 355202metaG_FD_185969 | JGI IMG/M metagenome (GOLD analysis project Ga0256840, IMG submission 185969) | Hydrothermal vent microbial communities from Mid Atlantic Ridge, Atlantic Ocean - 355-202 | ecosystem: Environmental > Aquatic > Marine > Hydrothermal vents | place: Atlantic Ocean: Mid... | reverse complement strand
GCTAACGCCTCAAACATTTGCCGTTCTGATCGCAACGCCATTCTCCATTTCCGGCTGCGTCACACGGGATCGGAGAGTCAAAATACAGGAGTCCCTTTTTAGAAAGTAAAAAATGGGTGAACTCCTGGGAAGTGTAGATATCGATCAACCAAATCAATTGTAGTTGAGAAAATTTATCTAGTGCTTCGGGGATCCCCTGTCTGAAGGGTAAGCAAGGAGAAGCGTGCGTGCAGCTCCAAGCAGTTGAATAACAAAAAAGCACTTTCCGCAAAGAAAGTGCCTTTTTATTTTCAAACTCAAGAATATTTATTTCAGCTACTGCCCCTCCATCGCTGATACCTTTTTTTCCATCAGCGCCAGTAACCCCTCATAGCCGTTCCGACGGATAATTTCACCATAACTGGAGCGGTAATTTTTGATCAGGCTCACCCCCTCTATCACAATGTCAAACACCTGCCAATTACCATCCTGATAAATCATTTTATACTGAACGGGAATTTCCAGCTCAGCAGAAATAATCGCGGTATCAACAATTGCCTTATCATCTTTCACTCTTTGTTTCAGATACTTAACCGTTCCACCCGAATAATCACCGATTCGATTGAGATATGTCCCTTCAAGAACCTTGACAAACAGATCTGAAAAACGTTGTCGCTGATCTTCTGTAGCATCTTTCCAATAAGCACCTAATGTCCGGCGAGCCATCGACTGCATATTCAGATACTCCTGAACCCGACCACTGACCTGAGCTTTTTTTTCTGCAGGGCTCATTCCAGAGTTCTGTAAAACTCCCAGGATAGAATCCACCATCTGTTTAACCCGTACCTGTGGCTGTGGCAGGGCAAAGCCTGAAACAGCAAAAACCAGTATCAACAAACCACTTATAAGTATTTTTTTCATCACTAGAATCCAAACCAGTCAAAAGGATTTAAAAAATCACCATCAAACAACGGCCCTTCAAATATATTTATATTATAGGTGTCTTCACCAACCTGAGCCAGTCGGCGTTGTGCATAAGCTGCCCGAATAAACAAATAGGGATCAATAGAGTCCTGAACAATCCCTTCATAGGTATCCCGATCAAGAGATAAACGAGTCTCTGCATCAAGAAATTTCACCCCTATAAATTCACGAGTTTCTAAATTGGCATATCTGAACGGATCGACAAAGGAATCAACAAAAACGCCCGTACCATCACGTAAACTTGAAGGGCCAACAATAGGTAAGACCAGGTAAAATCCGTGTCCAACGCCAAAATGACCAAGTGTCTGACCAAAATCTTCAACACTTTTCTCAACCCCGGCCACAGATTCGGCCGGGTCAAATAATCCAGCAATCCCAAAAGTTGTGTTGATAACAAAACGGTAGATTTCGGTACCGAAATCCCGAAATTTCAATTGCAAGAGTGCGTTTCCGGCTCGTATCGGGGTTGCCAGATTGGAGAAAAAATTTCCGACTGAAACTCGGGCAGGTCTTGGAAAAATAAAACGATACCCTTTAGCAATTGGTTTAAATGCGTAAAAATAAAGTTTGTCATTAAACCAGAAAACCCCCCGGTTGAACGGTTGAAACGGGTCTGAAATCAGTTTTTCTGCATCCGCAGTGCTAGCAGAAAAATCATCTCCGAAATCGGCTTCAAAATCATCAAAGGACAGATCGTCCGGCTGTTCAGATGACGCTCTCGTCATTATACCCTGGTTGTTATTATTTTCGACCTGCCTGGCTGTAGCAAATACAGACCCAACTAGAACAAAGTAACCAGCAAACAATAGTGTAAAAATACGTAGCAACATTAAATATCCCCAAAAAAAACTTATCCGGTTTTTTCAACCACAAATAAAAATGGTGCTTGTAGCCGATTACTCACTTTCATCTGTAAAACATAAAAATTTGGATCTTGAAGTTCACTAAAAAATTTATTGACTGCACTTCCTTCTTCTTCTCCGCCAGAATGCCCAGGATAAACAACCACCGCAATGCGCCCCCCTTTAGCCAGTAAAGAACAAGCCTGCTCCAAAGCCAATACGGTTGTTTTAGATTGGGTGACAAGCCTCCTATCCCCTCCGGGAAGATAACCAAGGTTGGCAATAATCCCTTTTGGTGACGCGGGCATCATCATGGCAAAATCAGCATGATTCACTTGCAACAAGTCAATTCCAGAATCACGTTTAGGAGGCTGAATATCCTGCCGCTGAAGTCTGACCTGAGCTCCCGCATTGACCATCCGTTCTTGCGTATCTGACAATGCCTGAGCCTGGATATCAAACCCAATCACCTGCCCGGCTTTACCGACCATTTGAAATAGAGCCAAGGTATCCTGCCCGCTCCCGGCAGTTAAATCAGCCACAAGGTCCCCCGGCTGAACCACTTCAGCCAGCAGATCCTGTCCCCATTGCACCATCCGGGTTAAAGCATGTTTCACGAATTGGCAACTTTCAGCTTGGCCTCAATCAATTGTCGATGGGAGAGACCAATCAAAGCCCCTAACTGGCGCATCAGCGCCTCTTCATAGCAATCCAACCGCCCATCAGCATAAACCAACTGCCAGACAGCTTCAATAATCTGTTCCTTTTCCGGCTGTGAAAAGGATTTGTTGATCTCCCGGGTAAACTGGTGCAGATCACTGCTTTCTTTTCGGGTCTCTTCCGCTAACGTCAGTAAGTCTGCCAGGGATTCTTCAGACACAGCAAAATGTTCCATGAGTAAAGTTCCCAACAAATCCTGTTCCGTCTGATGAAATTTACCATCTGAGTATGCCACTTCCAGCAACAGAACCGCCGCCGCCAGTGGAATACGATCTTGTGAAGCTGAATTAGCTTGCTCTGTTGGCGGAGCAAAAACTTGTAACAATCTCTTTAACATCTCTTTACTCCGTTCAATTTTTGATGTTTTCGTAAAAAACCATTAATTTTTATAGCTGATGACCCGTGCCTTTTCCAGAGTAATCATTCCCCCCAGCAACATCTCATCAAGCTGAGGGATAATGCTTTCTATCTTATCTTCGCGATCAACAACTTCGATAACTAACGGCAAGCTCTGCGATAATCTCAGCAAACCATCTGTGTGCAAAACTGAATTCGCCCCGAACCCGGCAACCCCTCTCAGCACTGTCGCTCCAGCAAAACCTTTTTTTCGAAACATCTCCAGCAACACTTTATAGAGAGGCTTGTTTTCACAACGATCTGACTCACCGATAAAAATCCGCATCAGGGTCTGTTCCCCTTCCAGACGTTGCATCCAAAACTCCTTTTATTAAGTTAATTGACGGGCAACCAGTGCCCCCAAGAGGGCAAAAAACAAACATAACACAATATTCAACACAATATTAAGGCCTGCCTGCCAAAAGCTACCGTCTTCCAACAGCCGCAGAGTTTCATAGGAAAAAGTTGAAAATGTCGTGAATCCACCCATAAAACCGACGCTCAAACCAATCCGGATTTCTGAAGATAAAAGGGTACTGCGCAAGCCAAAAACCATCAACAGAGCAAGCAGAAAAGAACCAACTATATTGACAAACAGGGTGCCATAAGGCAAATTGCGCCCGACTAGCTGATAAGTCCAACCCGAAGCCAGATAACGCGCAACACAACCTAACCCGCCGAAAACACCAATATAAAACAGCTGCATACCAATTCCATACGATAGGACACTAATAAAACTCGTTTATTATCAGTTAAAAATTAGCAATTGTCAATCAACATATCAGATCGAAGAGAGTTCTTTTGGCAACATAGGATGGTAAGATTGATTGACAAACTTGATCAGATTCCGTAGCTTCTTGAAATCAATTGCTACTCCAAAGGGACAAACATCGATGAAACAAACTTATAAGTATCTGTTGCCTGTCTTGATCTGCCTGTTTCTTGCCGCCTGCGGTGGATCTAAAGTTAAACCTCAAAACTCTGCGGAAAAGTATTTTCAAGAGGGTGAACGCTATTTTGAAAGCAATCTCTATGACGACGCCATTGCCTCATGGGAGAAGGTCAGAGACACCTTCTATTCCCCGGAATTGAGCATGCTTGCCGAATTAAAAATTGCTGAAGCTTATTACGTCTCCAAGCGTTATGAAGAGGCCGCTACCGCCTTTGGTGACTTTTTGAAACAGCACCCGAACGACTTTCGTGCGGCTACCGTTCTCTACCGCATGGGACTCAGTTACTACCAGCAGATATTATCACCTGACCGTGATCAAACCAGCACAAAAAAAGCACTGCAGAGTTTTCAAGAACTGGTTCGCCGCTTTCCCAAAGATTCTAATGCCCAGGAAGCAGGATATTTGATTCAGCGCTGCAAAACCAGATTAGCAGAGCACGAAGTTTACGTCGGTCGGTTTTATCTGAAAAGAAAACAGTACCAACCCGCCATCAACCGCCTGGAAGGTATTCTGGAATCTTTCCCCGATTACTATTACCGTGATGAGGCCTATTTTTACCTTGGTAAAGCCTACCTTGAAACGGCACAACCAGACAAAGCTGAACATATCTTTAACCAGTTGTTCGAAGAATTTCCAGGGAGCGATTATATTGAAGATGCTCAGAAACTGCTGAAGAAAGAAAGCTAACAATCGATAAATACAACCGAATCAAAACCGGAACTTTTTACGACAATGGCTTTCGGTTTTTTATGGCTCAATTACCAGAAATGATAATTTAATCCTTGTGACTATATTTTTCCTTGACTTGATTGATCGCAACATTATATAAGAAACGCTGTTCTTATAATGCAGGTTTAATAACTATTCTGGTGGTCTTTTCATCTTTTTAAAAATCTGCTTAACCTCTGAGTATTACAGTTAAAATCATTTTTTTTATGTTTCAAAAAGCCATTTCTAACTGCTGTTTTAACAGCACATCCAAGGTGGTACAAAAGTACCGCTGAATCATTTACAGGAGGAGAGAGAATGTCCGATTTCGGAACACTTGAAAGTCGAGTCCGTCGTAAGTCGCTTCTTAGCAAAGTAGTACCTGCAGAGGATTGTATCCAGCACTTCAAGTCAGGTCAGAACCTTCTTTGGTCTGGCTTTACTCCAGCCGGCTATCCCAAAGCGGTTCCTATGGCATTAGCTGACCACGTAGAAGCCAACAATCTGCAGGGCAAGATGAAGTTCAACCTCTTCATTGGAGCTTCGGTTGGCGCTGAAACTGAAGATCGCTGGGCGACTCTAGATATGATTGACCGCCGCTGGCCCTACCAGACCGGCAAGAACATTGCGAAAGGAATCAACGCAGGTCGTATCCGCATGGGCGACAAACACCTTGGCCTGTTTGCTCAGGATATCAGCTACGGATTCTACACTGAAAATGGTCGTTATGATGTTGCTATTATTGAAGTTTCCGATATTAACGAAGATTGCGGTCTGGTTCTAACCTCCTCTTGTGGTATCATCGCTGAGGCGATCAACCTGTGTGACAAAATTATCATCGAAGTCAACACTGGACAGCCTTCATTTGAAGGAATCCACGATATTCACATGCAGCAGAAGCCACCAAATCGTGCTCCATTCCTGATCACCGAAGCTCACACCCGTATCGGTACTCCGTACGTCCCGTGTGACCCGGACAAGATCATTGCCATTGTTGAGTCAAAGCATCGAGACAAAGGGCGTGCTTTTGCGGGTCAAGATGACACTTCCGACGCAATTGCCGGTCACCTGATGGAATTCTTTGCTCACGAAGTAAAAATGGGTCGTTTACCAGAGAATCTACTGCCACTGCAGTCTGGTGTCGGTTCCATTGCAAATGCGGTTGTTGGCGGTCTTGCCAATGGTCCATTTACCAACCTCAGCGTCTTTACCGAAGTTCTTCAGGATACCATGCTTGATTTCTTCGACAGTGGCAAATTGAACTTCGCATCAGCATGCTCACTGTCTCTCTCAGAGGATCCAGGCTTCCCACGCTTCTTCGACAACTGGGATAAGTATTTTGACAAGATTGTTCTGCGCCCATTGTCAATTTCTAACTCCCCTGAGCCAATCCGTCGGCTCGGTTGTATCGCTATGAACACTCCGGTTGAATTTGATATTTATGCACACGCCAACTCAACTCTGGTTGGTGGTACCCGGATGATCAACGGTCTCGGTGGTTCCGGTGACTATTTGCGTAACGGCTACCTGAAGATTATGCATTCACCTTCAACGCGTCCGAGCAAAACCGATCCACTTGGTATCACTTGTGTGGTTCCAAAAGCTCCTCATGTTGACCACACTGAGCATGATCTTGATGTTCTGGTCACTGAACAGGGTCTGGCTGATTTGCGTGGTGTAGCTCCTAAAGAGCGTGCTAAGCTGATCATCGAAAAATGTGGTCACCCTGAGTACAAGCCTATCCTGAACGATTACCTGGAAATGGCTTCTAAAGATTGCCTCGCCCGTGGCGTTGGTCACGAGCCTCAGTTGTTCGATCGTGCCTTCAAAATGCAGCAAAACCTTGCTGAAAATGGCACTATGCGGATCAAAAACTGGGACATCAAAGTCGATCTTTGCGAATAGACATGTATTTATACAACTGCAATAAAATGACCCCGCTGGATTTCCGGCGGGGTCATCTTTTTCAATCAAAATCAAAAACTTTAACGCGGAGACGGAGAGAGGCAGAGAAGAGCAAAAGCTAAAGCCAAACGCAAAAATGTTGCCCCTTCCCCCTTGATGCACCCAAAATACGGGCATAAAGGGGAAGGTTGGGATGGGGGTGGATTGTTGCTATTCCCCCCTCTCCCTAACCCTCTCCCACGCCGGGGAGAGGGAATTTCATACAGCGGAAGATTCGTGCTAATCAGGTTGTTTATTCTCTACCAGACCGATTCCCGCATATAAATCAACCGTTGATTCCCGTTAAAAATTCCAAAAGTCACTTTTGCCATAGGGTTATTGCCACCCGGCTTCAGCCAACTGAGCCCAGCAGCATCCAGATCAAGGGTCAAATCAACACTGCCATCACTACCAACCCCCGGAGCACTTAAACTCAGGCTATTCCCCAGCCCGGAAAGTAAGGTTCCACTGCCAGAAGCTGTCGTATCACCAGAAGCCAGATTTCCCTGATAATTATTGAAGGTTAAGTTCAGAGAAGCATAAGCGGAGCAGTTATCCAGAGAATTAAGGACAAATCCAGATCCGTTGTAATATTCAGTCAGGACTGGAATCGGCAGTGGTAGAGTTTCCGGTCCATAGGCATTCTGCAATTGCATGCGGCCGTAGCGGATGTCTGTACCTGTCGGTAAAAACAGCCGGGGTAACCCGGTCGCAGAAATACCATCACTATCGGAGATTGAGACTACGGAAAGCTGGATATCACTGGTAAATGGGGCAACCAGAGCATTAGGCTCACGCGTATAGGTAAATTGATCAGCACCAAGAGTAAAATTGAGAGTCCCATCACCATTGGCATTAAGACTGCTGGCAGCAGGTGTCCAGGTTAAATTCAGCAGTGTTACCGCATCAGCACCAAGGTTGCTGGCGTCAGCGTTCACTGCCGGCATACTGATCTGGGTGGCAGGGTCTGTCAGCTTAACAAAATCATCACGATAGTTAACGGTCGTGTTTCCAGCACTGCCAGTTGCGGTGATCAACATTTCGGGGAAATCAGGAGCGGCGTAGCTGAAAGGTTGCCCCGTATAGGTAAATCCGCTGCAACCATCTTGCAGAATACCATTATCGGTTATTGAAGTTACAAAATGATCAGGAGTGAAGCGCCCGATATTCAGCGAGGTTGCCACCGGCAAAGATGCACCGAAATAATCTGGCGGGGTTGCAGTAAACGTATAGATCCCGACCTCAGAAACAGTCTGATTACTGATGATATGTTCACCATTATCTGCTGCCGCGATATTGATGGATGAAACACCAATATTGCCAGCACTTCCTCCAGAAGGAGCCACCAAACTATGGGTTAGCGGAATCGAACTCAGTTGAAAATTTTGCGTTGTTGAGTTGCCACTGCAGTAATCTGTATCACCAGCCGATTCCCAACAGACCCCTTTGACTTTGAGATTGAATACCTCATCGACCCGCTTAAATACTGAACACGATCCGTTGCCCGCAGCACAATCTGCACTGGCATCATCAGAATAAATACACAGGCCAACCGGACGGGAAATAAAACTATCAGCACCCAGCATCACCAGACCAGCTTCCTCGGCACCAACACCATCATAGCGAGCATTCAGCTGAATTTGCCCGGCATCGGGATAATTTACCGTAAAGTTAGTCGTTGCATTGGCATCAAAATTCAGGGAGATCCCGGTTCCTGAACTTGCAGTCGTTACGTTTGTTCCGCTCAGAGAAATCTGTTCAGTTCCACTCGCCGGATTGACATAAGTGCTCCAGAAATTGACAGTTTTATTGGTGCTGGAAAAATCACCATTGGCAACACAAGCCTGGGTCGTATCATCCATCCTGACCGCCTGAATCGATATACTTGATGAGGTTTGACAGGAAGTGAGATCCGGCACAGCAAAAATAAACCCGGAATCATAGAAATTAATATCGCAGTCCCCTTCGACGCCTGAATCGTAACATTTGACTCCATTGGCTGGGATAGGGTTAGGATTCATCAGCCCCAAGGTTACAGCCCCCGGTAGAGTTTCGCGTAGTTGAAAACTCTGGTGCCCAGTGAATGTCTGTGTATCGCCACCGACCCAGGTTGGCGGATTTGCTGTCGCAGGTATCATTGTGACTGTAACAGGAGCGACAGATTCGCTCGTACATGCAGCATCAGAACACGCCCTGAGCGTTATATCGGAGCGCTGGCAAGTCAGGCCGACTCCGGTGTGTTCAATGCGAAGATGATCAAAACCACAAACTTGACATCCCGAACGACTTTCAGCAAAAAGGGCATCTATATCGGCTTGAGAAAGTGCCTCAGGCATAATCCGCATTTCATCCAGCATTCCCTTGTAAACTTTCAATACAGAAGATCCAGTATATAGATTACCTATATATAAATTTGAATTGTAATCAGGAATTGTTGTGGATGATTCAGCAGCAACCTTATCGAGAACCCCATTAATATACAATTTTGCTCTCTCATTCACAGGAAGACTTCCATCAAACACCACTGCAAAGTGAGTCCATGTATCTTCGGGGATAACCATGTTTGAAGCAAAGCGATTATTCGTTGTATCCAGATCAACGTAGATTCTTCCATCTCCCACTGAACTGTAAAAAAACACCCCATATGCAACCTCTGACGAATAGGTGTTTCTTTTAGAGACAATACCTCGTGCATTCCCTGTTGGCGGTGGAATTCTGATATCCCTAGGGTTGATCCAGCCCGCAATCGTCAGCGCTGCAGTATTATCAAACAGATCAGAATCGTCAATTTCAATATAGTCATCAATACCATCAAAATAGGCTCCATTACAGATTTTTCCAGTATCAATAGCAAGAGGTCCGTTCAGCACATTTCCATCAAACCCGTTACCACTATCGTCAATAACAAAATTTGTTTCTGTACACAGATCAAAACGGTACTCGGCGACTGGAGATATACATATCCGAGTTGTATTTTTCAAGGCGATAATCTGCGCCTCAGTCAGTGCACCATCATGAACTGCGACTTCATCAATATTTCCGACAAAGTGGAAATTAGAGCCAGATTCACCTGAAGAATTATTTTCGCCCCCCATTGAGGCATCACCAACATCATATCCCCATGATCCGGTGTAAGTATCGGAGACTGCAGCCATCTGGTTACCGGCCTGATCGTAAACATAGATTCTTTTTGTATTGTTGGAGATGTCAGCAACGGCGGCGACAAAATACCAGGTATTGTTTGCCACAACATTTGGAGTATCAAGAATAATCGGGCTGGTGCTCCGTGAAAAAAATCTGACTCGCCCGGTTCCTCCATCACCTAAACTGAAACCAAAACCCTGAGTGTTATTCGGGTCATCAATCAAAATCCGCTGTCCAGAACGGGTATTATCAGTCGTTCTGATCCATGCAGTAATTGTATAATCAGTCGTTAGATTAGGGTACCCTGAAGGTAGAGCAACATAATCATCAACACCGTCAAAAACACCGTAGTAACAAGTTCCAGGGTTTCCGGGGATTGCCGGTGAAACGGCCTCTGTCGTCGGACCATTTGTTGCTGTTGCATGATAACTATTTCCGCTATTATCGTTGACCTCCCCTGCAGCCCCAACCCAGAGTGCTTCATCAAACTGATAAAATACTTCAGCTGAAGAAGCTATCTCTGCACAAAAAAGAAGGAAGGCACAAACGATCCCACAAACAATAGCGGCTTGCAGTGACGCCTCGAAGGCTTTCTTTATTAAAAAAATCATCAAGGAAATCCAACCTTCATCTCAGCCCGACGGGAAACATAATCGGGTGAACCATAATTGCCAAAAGTCGCTGTTGCACCAATCCGATAGACATCATACGACCCGACCGATCCCTCAGTAAAAGATTGGCTGGAGCAGGCCACGTTGACCGAAAAATCCTCGATAGTCATGGTTCCATTACACGAATGACCCACACTGGCTTGAGCCGCCCCCCACTCCAAACCACTTCGAGCCGCCTGATAAGCTCGCGCTCCCTGCAAAGCCAAAACACTGGTGGAACTCTGTACGCCAATCAAGCGCATCATTGCCACACCCAGCAATGCCAGCACAACCACAATAAAAATTGCCTGCACCAAAGTAAATCCAGAATTATTTTTTAAGACAGAGAGTATTTTCATGGTGCATTCACCACATGAGCTTGATGTAACAGAGTCATTGTTTCTCCCTCTTCCGACAGAGAAATCTCCAACGTTACCAACCCTGCCCGTTGACTGGCGCCAGGATCGTAACTGAACTGACAGCTGCTGATACTGCGGGCAACGAGAGAAGGGTTGGTTAACGATGTGGTTGGTTGAGTTGGACTGAGGCCATAGCCACTATAACGGTTCAAGTCCCCCCCCTCACACGCGTAGGTCACCGGTTGATCAATAACGAAAAAGCGCTGGTATGGAGAAGCGTTGGCAAAATTGAAACCGGGAGAAAGATTGATATGCGCCGGCGTACTTCCTGTACCAATCACCGCCATGTTATCAGGAGTTATTGCATAGACATTTCCAGTTGTTCCACTCGGGGAGATATTGTAGACAACCAGTCTCTGCCCTGGGGATGGGGCAACGTGCAGATCACCCAGCACATCGAAACCGCTATCAACAACGGTAAAATCGAGGGTATCTCCCGATCCGGCATCGAGATAGCGCCGATAACGACCACCGTCAACGGTATTCACCATTTCCAGATATTGACCGGAAGGATCAATCCGGATACTGTTCGGCAAGGCATGGCGGATATCACGCTGCATGCGGCGCAGAGAGATTTCTGCTTGATCAACCAATCGGGTACGCCGCGACAGATCAATATAACCAGTGATTGGGGCAACGATAAACTGTCCCCCAAGTGCGGCCAGAATCCCGGCAATCACAATCACCACAACCAGTTCGATTAAAGTGAAACCGGATGCTGAAGTTATTTGTCGCGGTAACACCATCTGTACCTCAGTAATTCGCCCGATAGCCGTTTATAGTCAGTTTTTCCCCGGCGGGATCGGTCACAGTCACATCTATTTTCAACCCGGAAACTTCGCGTCCTGACGGACCATAATTCTGCGGGACAACACTGACATTGACTGAATAATTTTCCAGCCCACTGATCGCATTGCCATTTTGGTCATGTGCCCCGCTATCAGTCAAACCATTGTAATCATCAACATCGTCAAACAGTGCCCGACTCGCTTCACCATCAGCGTCAGGGTCAGTGTAGTTTTTCAGGGTAATTTCTTCCATATAGGCTTCGGCAATAGCAACTGCCTGTTGCCGTAAAACTGGATCGGCAGAGTGAAGGGTGGTGTAGTTAATAACCGTCATAACACCGACCAGAGCAACGGAAATAACCACCATCGCCACGATTAATTCAATCAGGGTAAAACCTGAATCAGAAGACAACACACCTCCCCTCCCCTGGTGGGAGGGGATTAAGGGGAGGGGGATGTTATCGATTAATATTTCACCCTCACCCCAACCCTCTCCCACCAAGGGAGAAGGAGCTACTCTATATTGATCACATATGTTCATTGTGCATCCACATAGCCGGTTTCAGCAATCACGTTAAAGCTTTCGGTGTTGACGGTGACTGCTACAGCACTGGAACTACGCCCCATGGCATCAAAAATAAAACTGCTCGGAGTTGCAGATATGCTTACACCTGAAATGCTATGACTCGTAACCGGGTGATTAGTAATCGTTGCAAAAGCGCCTGAAGTACAATCGGTTGCATGTTGTTGAAGAGCATAACTGTTACCGGAAAGATTCACCTGAACGTCACACCCACTGGCAACCGCCAGTTTCTGCGCATAACGGACTGCTCCGGCAACCTCATCGTAGGCCGCACGGGTGCGATAACCATCAGTATTAAAAAAGCGAGGCAAGGCAACAGCAGACAAGATTCCCAGCAAGACCAGAATGACAACCATTTCAAGCAGGGTAAACCCTGATGATCGCTTGATCAAAGGTACGGAGGTATTATTCAATGCTTTTAGATTATTCACTTTTCTCATGGCTCACAATTTAAAAAACGGAGCCTGAAACAAAGGCTCCGTTTTTTCAAGCAAATAAATCTACAACTAACCGTATCAACAAATTCTCTTATTGACTATCCCAGCACTGGTCGACAGACAAAATCAATGTTAACAACCAGAATCATCAACAACGACGGTCACAGAATCACCTGAAACGGTCGCATCAGTATATTGAACTTCGCAACCATCGACACTGTTTAACCTGAACTCTCGGATATTTGTACCACCAGCTTCAGTAAATCCAGTAAAATCATCCAGAGCCCTGGACAAAAAATCTCCTCGCGGATAGCCATTGACACAATAGACATCACCATCCGCATTAGAGGCTATGCCATTATTATTAATATCAACATAACCAGTATTCACACCATCGATTAACGCTTTAGCATGAACCAGACTTGCTGCAGAATGGATAGCCCCCTTCATCCCATTTAAAGTCGAGATTTTAGCATCTTTTTGGATATCCATAAATTTTGGAACAGCCACCGCACTCAATATCCCGAGGATAACAATAACCACCACCAGTTCAATCAGGGTAAAACCTCTTTCGTTTCTCATTCTCTAACTCCTTTTCAATTCAACTCACTTTTTTGCGATTAACAAATATAGAAACAGACATGTTATCCCCAAGGTCTGAGCCAGCGGTACGGCTCTACTGCCTTGATAGTTAATCCTGAAATATATTTAGTTGTTTTCCCTCTCCGTCTCTTATCGGAAAAAACCGGGGAGATCTTAAATCTTGCCCGGACGGGACCTTTCAGTTCGGTTTCAAAATACAACTGATTTCTAACCAGATAAATCAACGTCTGTGATCCACTGTCGTAAAACCAACTCCCCTTTTCAATCTCTTCCAGCTTGTAATGGCTGATCACACCCAAATAATTATTCGGTTTTTCTGCCAGAAAATCCATTGGATTACTCTCTGTCAATTTTTCTAAACCAGTCATGTCTCCGGCAATAAAATGACTGGCAACCTGCATACTAACAGCGCTGCGCAGGACACCGAGGTCATGCTCCATCGATGTCCGTTCAACATCAACCAGGAGCTTATAATAGTAATTAAGTGCCACGACTCCAAGAATACTGATAACAAGAATAACGATAACCAGTTCAAAAAAGGTGAATCCACGCTGTTTTGAATCAGCAATATCTTGTTCACAATCAATTTTCATTCATGATCTCTCATTTTCATTTATTAATCAACAAAAATATATTTTTCTTTTTATCCATCTGCTCAAGCATCCGCCCTGATCACCTTGAAAGACTGGCAAGGTTCCACATTGGCAGAAAAACCCCTAGTGCTAAGACCAATACCATTCCACCAATAATCACAATCAAGATTGGTTCAATTGCACTGGAAAGGTTTTTTAAATCATAATCAACCTCTCGCTCATAAAAATCGGCGACATCCTCCAGCATGGTATCGACAGACCCGGATTCTTCCCCGACGGCCAGCATTTGTAAAACCAGAGGGGTAAACATTCCAGTATGGGTAGCACTACGGGTCAATGTATCTCCCCGCTCAATACCATTACGAATCTGTTCAATTTTTTTACCAACATAACTGTTATTCACGGCACGAGCCGTAAAACCCAGAGCTTGGGATAGTGGGATTCCAGCGGTGTAGCTCATATTGAATCCTCGCGAAAAACGTGCGAGGGTTGAACGCAGGATGATACTCCCAACCAGTGGAATTTTCAGTTTATAATGATCCCAGACGTAGCGCCCTTTGGACGTTTTTAACCATTTTTTTACCAAGACAACCAGTAAAAGGGATGAGCCCAACAGAACAGGCCAGTAATTTTGCATAAAAGCAGATAAACCCATTAAAATCCGGGTTGCCAAAGGAAGTTCAGCTCCAGCGCTGGCAAAAACTTTTTCAAACGCAGGGATCACGAACAAGCTGATAAAAATAACCGCAAAACCTATAGCGACCAAAACAAAGGTTGGATAGCGCAAAGCCGACTTGATCCGGCTGATAGTGTCCTTTTCCCGTTCAAAATAGACTGCTAATTGCAGGAAGACTTCATCCAGTTTGCCGGTCACCTCACCAACCTGAACCATGCGACAGAGCAATGCTGGAAAAACTTGCGGATGGCGACTGAATGCACCAGAAAGTTCCATCCCCGATTCGAGGTCGGCTACGACTTGATCCAATGCTTCACCCAAGGTTGGGTTTCGAGCCGTTTCCACCAACCCACGAATAGCTCTGACCAACGGAACCCCGGACGAATTAAGCGTGTACATCTGGCGACAGAAAAGAATCAGATCATCGAGTCCAACCTTTGTTTTGCGCCAGGACTTGAATTGTTTTCCAAAAGCAAAACTCTGTTTTTGTGCCGTTTCAGTAATACTGATAGGAATCGCATGACTGGCCTGAAACTGGCTAGCCAATGCCTCAGCAGAAAAAGACTCGGCCTGCCCCTCCAACAGGTGGCCATCAGCATCTCTGACTTTGTAACTAAAAAGTGGCATCGTTTATCCCATTATTTTCCCACAGCAATTTTTATGTCATTGTAGGTGCCCGTTTTTTGGTTGCCATTATCAATCATCCAGTTGACCCGAAACCCGCAGCACCTCTTCCATGCTGGTGATTCCTTCGAGAGCCAACCGCAAGGCACTATCCGACAAACTGATAAAATTGGGTAATTCCCGTGCAATTGAAGCAAACTCGGCACTATCATCACGCCGCAGCGCATCGGCAAGGTCAAAATTAATTTCCAACAGTTCAAAAATACCGATCCGACCGCTATAACCGGTATTATTACAGGCGGAACAACCTCTCCCCTTTTTGAATTCAACCAGATCGCTCGGCAGCTGAATCCGTCCACTATAATTACTCAACCAACTTCGAGTTCCTGGCTCAAGAGGATCAGAATAACGACAACTTTCGCAAATTTTCCGTACCAGTCGTTGCGCCAACACCGCCCGTAAAGAACTGGCAACCACGTAACCTTCTGTCCCCATTTCAATTAATCGCAAAGCAGTGCTGATCGCATCATTGGTATGCAAAGTCGACAATACCAGGTGGCCGGTCATGGCCGCACGCAGAGCGATATCACTGGTTTCCTTGTCACGCATCTCACCGACCATGACAATATCTGGATCCTGTCTCAACCCGGCGCGCAGAACCTTGGCAAAATCGAGACCAATTTTAGGATAAACCTGCACCTGATTAATCCGTGGCAAACGGTACTCGACTGGATCCTCAACGGTAATAATTTTTTTCTCTTCACTGTTCAATTCATTTAAAGCACCGTAAAGAGTAGTCGTTTTACCGCTACCAGTCGGCCCGGTCACCAGCACCAGACCATGTGGCTGTTTGAGTTGATGGCGAAAACGTTTGAGCAACGCAGGGGGCATACCAATCTGTTCGAGCTGCAAAATACCACTTGATTGGTCAAGCAAACGCATAACCACAGATTCACCGTACTGCAAAGGCATAGTCGAAAGACGGATATCAACGCTGCGCCCTTTAACCCGAACATTGAAACGACCATCCTGAGGAAGGCGCCGCTCAGAGATATCCAGCCCGCAAACTAATTTCAGCCGTGAGACCAACGCAGGGGCAATGCGTTTCTCCTTCATCACCTGTTCATGCAAGACACCATCAACCCGCTGCCGAATTCTCAGTACTTTTTCATCCGGTTCAATATGAATATCCGAAGCACCCACCTGAATGGCATCTTCAAATAACGATTTTAACAATCGAACAACCGGAGCATCCTCAACGTCGGCTTCAGTCAATAACTGCTCCAGGTTAGCGTCGCCCTGAGAAAGCTCTTCTCCCAGTTCCACGGCAATATTGACAATTTCTTGAGTGCGGCGATAAACCGTATCCAGCGCCTTGAGCAACTCGGTTTCGTAAACAACCGCAAGACTGATCGGTTGTTTGAGGATTTTAGTCAGTTCATCATAGGCATAAATGTCGGTCGGATCAGCGACACCAACCAACAATCGGGCGTCCTCCTGACCCAGAACCATTGCCCGAAACCTGCGCGCAGCGGTTTCGGGCAATAATCGCACCACCTCCGGCTTGTAGTTATAATGCTTCAGATCAATAAATGGCAGGCTCATCTGGTCAGCGAGGAATTCATGAAACTGATGGGAGGTCACCAAACCCAGTTCGATCAGAGTATTTCCCAGCTTGCCACCGGTTTTCTTCTGTGTTGCCAAGGCACTTATCAGCTGTTCCTCAGTGATAACGCCATTTTTAACCAGCAAATCACCAATCCGAATTTTTTGCCGCGGGCCTGTTGCATGTTCAGTGGCCATCAAAACTCCTCACCCTTGCTGCGGTTATAAAACCTGCAAACGACTTTGAATATAACTTCGCAAATCAGGATTCAATCCCGGTAGTTTCAATGCCTTTTGATAAGCATTGCGAGCCGGTTCAGGTTTTCCTGATTGCTCTAACGAAATAGCCAGCCCCATTCTCCAGAGTCCCGCCTGTGGTTGGGTCTGAACCAGTTGACCATAAATCGAACTGGCGGCATTGAACTTTCCAGATTCTTGAAACAGAGCAGCTAACAAAGCATAATATTCCAGATCTTGTGTCATTGCTGGAACGGGTTCCGTTTGCAACAGAGCAATAGCCTCATCTTGACGTTGATCATTTAACAACAGGCGAGCATAAAGTTTACGGAAATCCAGATTTTCCGGTGTTAGAGATAACCCTTGTTGTAAAACATTTTCAACCTTGCCAAGCTTCATTTGTTGTTGCAACAACCCAACAAGTTGCAAACGGGCATCCACTAACTTCGGGTTAACCAATAGTGCCTGATTAAAACTTCCCTCTGCGGCTGTCCAATGTCCCTGTTTCAACTGTTTCAGACCAGTCTGATAGGCTTGTTGGTCACGACTGAGCGGGCTACGATTCCTGCTCACTTTAGCAGCAGTTGGTTCTTCTCTCTCAACAACTTTTTCTGCAACAATTGGAGCTGGTTTGGGAACGGAAATCTGTTTTTGCGGTTTTTCAGTCACCACGGGTATTGCCACAAATTCAACCAGCAAGCGATGTCCCTGATCGAGATCATCAACAAATTGAAAACTCCGCACCTGGGTATGTTCATCCAAATCAACCAATAGTTGCAAAGTCTGTTTCTGTGGAATCAAACTGATCCGTTTGAGTAACGATCCCGACAGCTTAGGAATCTTGAAATCTGTCCCAATCTGGGTCTGGCTGAAACTGACCACCAACTGGGCTGTTCCGGAACCATTCTGCAACAGACGATATTCAGGTAGTTGTGCAAAGGTCAGACTTAATTGAGCACTCTTTTCATCTTCCGCCACCCCAAGGTGAAGAAGCTCTGCCACAAGTTGCTCAGCTACTGCGGGAGCGGGGCTTTGAATCAACGCGCTAACCGTTGGTTGTAAGCTCTCTGTGGGAATCCTTGCAGCGATAGCAGGCACAGCAATCTCTTGCCGAACAAATAATGATGGAACAACAGGTTTTGTCAGTACCAGAGCAGGAAGAGTTTTGCCCCCCACCCAAGCAATACCAGCCAGGAGCAAAACCCCACCAATCAGTAAGAAAACTTTTGTGGATATCTTTTCACTCACCACTAGCGGTGTTTCGCTACATGGCAGACAACCCTCTCGCTTATGGCGTTTTTCCAGATCACGAAGCATTTCATTGATCAAACTCATCGTAGCCCCCCCAAAATAAGCAGAGTGGTCACCGCAATGCACATAACCATGCCAAACTCTAAAGCGTACACTGAAAAAAACTTTCTATTTGACAGCTCCAGCCCATGGGTATCTTTGATTGCCGTCAAAATCATGTTTCGATTTATTTTCCTCACTCCCTTGCCATAAGCAACCAGCAGTGATTTATGGGCAAGCAGATTAACCAGTCTGGGCACTCCCTTACTTGCTTTGTGCAACAACCGAACTGCGGAAGGTGCAAATAAGCTTTCCCCATTAAATCCTGCAACCCGCAGACGATGATCAAGGTAAGCAGACAACTCACAATGATGCAAAGTTGTCAGGGTGTAAGAAAAAGTAATGCGCTGCCGCAGTTGGCGTAAATTGTCTTCAGCCAAACGTTGTTCAAATTCGGGCTGTGCAAAGAAAAAGATATGCAATAACTTTTCCTTTTCTGTTTCCAGATTACTGAGCAAACGCAACGCTTCCAAACTTCGATATGGCATAGCTTGGGCTTCATCAATCAAAACAACGAGAGGTCGTTTTATTTTTCGCAACCGAACCAATTCAGCAAAAATCCCCTGACACAGCTGTTGCAGAGAGGCTTTCTCAGGTAAACCCAGCTGTAAATCATGACTGATTGCCTGATATAATTCGAGTGGCGTCAGAAGGGGATTGGGGAGATAGGCAGTGGCACAGTCATCCTGCAGCAGCTTCAACAGTTGACGACAAAGGAGAGTTTTTCCCGTACCCACCTCTCCAGTCACACGCACAAACCCCTCACCGTTGCGCAACGCAACCAACAGGACATTGAGTGCCTCCTGATGACCGCTATAGCGGTAAAAATATTCAGTATCGGGAGTCAGGGAGAAAGGTTTCTCCTTCAGTGCATAAAACTGCTCATACATAAGACCAGGCCTGTTTTTCTTTAAAAACCGGGCGGACACGGGGATCCGCCCCTACGTTCGGATTTGTTTGTTCATGTAGGGGAATCCCCCTGTGGGCTCCCGATTGGTTCATCAGAATTGTCGCCAGTTCTGCTGAAGCTGAGGAGATATCTGCTCGATTCGCTGCCTTGAAGCATCTAAGCTGGCTTCCCAATCTGCCGGACTGCCAATCACCTGCGGGCGGAGTAAAATCACCAGTTCACTCTTGCGTGAGATTGACTTAGTATGGCGAAATAGAGCTCCAAGACCAGGAATATCACTCAATATGGGAATCCCAGATTCTTTTGTTTCAATGTTTTCCTGCATCAAACCGCCGATCACAACCAACTGACCACTGTTAGCAAATACCACGCTATCCGACTCACGAATCGTGCTGAACGCGACAGGAATACTCTGATCTACACCAAAAGCATTGATTTGTTTATTCTGATCAACCACCTCACTGACCGTCGGGTGGATATGTAAGATAATCTGACCGTTTGCGCTGATCTGTGGAGTCACATCTAAGGCAATCCCGGAAAAGAAAGGAGTCAGAGTGATATCATTTGAACTGGTCGTTGTTGTTCCGGTGTTGGTATCGCTGGATATGTCGGTGACAAAATATTCATCCGAACCAACTTTAATCACCGCTTTCTGGTTGTTTATCGTAGAAATTCTCGGACTGGACAGAACCTGGACATCTCCCTGACTTTCAAGCATTTCGACAAATCCCTGAAAGTCATTAAAATTCAGGGCGAGACTGAACACCCCACCAAAAGCAAGGGAGTCCAGTCCATTCGGCAAAACACCTCCAGGAGTCAGATTCCCGCTATTACCAGTACTTTCAGAATACCCATTGGTAAAAACAGAGCCACCACCGGTCTGACCTATGAGAGCACTTTTCCCACTCTGAGTCTCTGCCAAGGCCGCCCAATTTATACCACTCTGAAACCCATCAGAAAGTCTTACTTCAATAATTTTAGCCTCGATAATAACCTGGCGCTGCAAGTTGCTCTGAATGCTTTTCAAATAACCTTCGACCTGACGCAACTCCTCCGGCATCGCAACGACAACCACCACACTGGCCTGCGGCTGGACAACCACTTTGCGCCCCCCTTCGCTACCAATCAGGCTTTCGAGTGCATTACGCAGTTCCGGCCAAAAATCGGCCGTCGATTCCGTATCTATCTGACTTCCCGAAGTGGTACCGTTACCAGTTCTGCTATCATCGTTATTGTCAGAACTATCAGATTGTGTCACCTGACCGGAGCTCACCCGAGTCTGGGAGGTTCCTTTGCGCATCAGATTTAGATAGTTCACTTGGAACGTCTGAGCCTGCAAACCTGCCGGCATCACCTGATAAATACTGCCGGTTTGAAAAAACGGGTAACCATAAACATTATGAATCACCTGAAGGACTTCTTCTATTGTCGTATTTTTCAGATCAACACTGATCGCTCCAGAGACTTCAGGATGCACAACCATACTGAGTGGACTCCCTTCGACCAGGCTCATAAAAAAATCCCGGGCAGGCACTTGGCTGGCAGCAATATCAAAACGTGCCTCATTCTTCAGGTCAGGTGGTGACAGAAACTGTGAAGAAGGGATCAATGCGGAGCGAACTTCAGGAGGAGGAGGCGGAACCACAGTCTTACTGGCTATTTTCATCGGTTCTTCCAAAACCTGATTTATTGACTCTAGCGGAGTTCCACCTCTTGGTGGAGGAGCACAACCAGTAAAACCCAGCAAACAAAGCATGACGGCAACAAGCCCCCGACACAGATGGAATGAAAATATTTTCACGGTTTGCTCCCTTTTCTGACAACCTTTTTGGCAGATATCTTTTTTAATCCGGTTCCAGCCCGGTGCAACACAATTGTTCTCTGCTTATTTTTTAGAACAACCCTGTCGGAAGCTATCTGAACCAGCTTATAACCATCCAGCAGCTCATTCACTTGCAATGATTCTCCATTGATAACAGCAACTGAACGTCCTGCAGAAGTCAGCACTGTTGTCAATTTCCAATTATGAGTATCTACCTGAAGTTTTTTTACCATGGCAGATTTCCTGGCAACTGGAATTTGATAGTGAACCGGCCGCATCGGATCGACAAACTGCTCAGAGGTTGCTGCACAACAATTTCCGGCACCATACAAGAACAGCAGCACGATTATTCCAAGTTTTTTAGCCACCAATCCAGCCCTCCGTCAGACTCAAGGTATAAACCTGTAAACGTACTGTTGCTTTTGGGTATCCTGCAGAAGCAACAGCAACTTCGACTTCCTCCCAGACCATGGCGCGGGGAAGTTGTTCCAACTGGCGCAAATATTTCAGTAGCGTCAGGTAATCGCCCGAAAACTCCATTCGTAAACGATGACGATAGAGTGTTGGCAGAACGACATCCTCAGACACCTGCTTATCCAGTTGCAACAATTCTGGAGAAAGATTTTCCAGACTGAGGAGCTGCAGTTTTTTCTGCTGAGTCAGTAAGTCTTTTAATAATGCGGGCATCTCCCGTGGAGAGACAAGGCTGACAATATTCGCTTCAAGTTGGTGATGAAGTTTCTCTGCTTCTTGAGTTAATACTTCAAGTCGAAGCCGGTTTTCTTTGTCAGGATCGCTCCCTTTACGTGCTCTAATTACTGCTTCTCGATTCTGCAGATCAGCCACGCTTTGCCTTAATTCTGTCACCTCGCTACGAGCAGCGTTACACTGTTTAAAATATGGCTGTAACACAAAAAGATTCACCAAAAACAGGAGAACAATCACAATACAAATCAGCAGAACAATACGCTCCCGTTGTGGGCGTTGGTCGTACCATTGCGACAATGATTCAGCTTTAGCTGTCATCGTAGCGCCCCCCGCGTAGAATCAAGCTCAAAATCAACTTGCCCGGACTGTCCTTCCAACCGCTTTAATTGCAACCGGGAAAAGACCTGACCACCAAAAATATTTTTCTCTCCCAGAAGCTGTAAATACAACGGAATCTGTTCTGGCTTGAGAGCACTCCCGGTGAGCTGAACTTCCTGACCTCCGTGCAGAAGGCTGATTTTTCGCAACCAGAGTCCCTGCTGAGGGTTGCGAGCCAGCCCTTCCAACGATGCCAGAATCGCTCCATTACTCTCCTGATCCTGGCTAGAAAAATAATCGAGAGCTGTCCGCTGTCCTTGTAACTCCTGCTCAACCCGTTTGATTTTTTCCTGCAAAAGAACATTTTGTTCACGTTCTGGGTATTGATTCTCCAATTCAACAACACGAGCACTAAGAGTTTGTTGTTGCTGGCGTAATTCTTCCACCTGTTTCTTCATCAAACCAGCCTGCCAATAACTATAGAGACCAGCCAACGCCAGGCAGATAATGACAGCACCCAGAAGCAACCCTGACTGTCGGCTCTGAAATGGTTCAGGTTTATCGATCAATACACCCTGGTATAAATTAATCTGCTGACGCATCAATTGTTCTCCCGCCGTAAAGCACCACCGATCGCCAACAAATGCCGATTCAACTGAATCTGGTCGCTCTCTCCAGCAACGGCCAAAATACCCTCAAAACTTAAAGGTTCAACCTGAGTTACCAGATAATCGTTTAAATAGCTGATGACAGCCGGAATCTCCCGTTGCGTCTGCGCAACCAACAAACGGGAAACCATCGGTAAATGAAAGGTACTTTCGCAATAGTCAAAAGAACGTTGGATCTCCAGCACGATAGTGTCAAGTTGCTCCGTCAATGCTTCATAGTCACCGTCAGCGAAAGGGATCAGATCCTCCATCCCGCTACTGAGCCACCGAACCAGATACAGGATCCCCTCGCGGACAATAACCAGGATCCCACTCTTCTCAAGTAGCAGCAGCAGTGCGACTCCCCGGTCATCTTCGATAAATAACTCACAAATATTGCGCAAGGCCAACTCTGGAATGTCAATTGACTCAAGAGACAGATTACACTGTTCAATTAACTGAACCCGATCATGTAAAAGCTTCTGCTGAGCAGAAACAACATAGGTCAGTGGTTTTTTTTCACTGCCAAAGGGGGGAACTTCAAAGAGGTCAATAACAGCCTCTTCGGGAGGATAATCGATCCGCTCACGGATCTGCCAACGGGCGGCATCACGGCGTTCACTGTCCGGCAATTCAGCCATTTCTGCCTGGATTGTTTGATAGGAATCAGCTGACAACACGACAACACAGCGGGAATTCTGCAGATGGTGTCGACGCACAAGCTGTTCCAAAGCGCTATTACGTTCTTCCACAGAAGAAAATGTCTCACGATCTGCAAACTGTAGAGTGGCCAGCCCCATCTGGTCACGCTTGACACCGGCAACACTGATACCATCGCTCTCCAGATACAGAGAAACAGTAGAATCATTTACCTTACCTTTACTGGAAAAAATTCCCAGAACAGCCTCCAATTAAGAAATTTTATTTTGTGAATGTTAATGTTTTAATGGATTAAACATCATTACAGCGCAATAATCAACAAAAAAAGACAGCCGAAGCTGTCTTTTTTCTAAACCAATATTTATAACTGTTTGTAACTGCAGATATTTATATTTTCTGTTAGAGCTTATCTGCCTGATCAGCAAGATAAGAGGCAACACCTTTTTCGTCAGCAACCATCCCCTCATCACCCTTATTCCAACCCGCCGGACAAACTTCACCATGATTTTCATGAAATTGCACGGCATCAACCATCCGCAACATTTCGTCAATATTACGACCAAGGGGCAGGTCATTTACAACCTGATGACGAACAATCCCTTCTTTATCGATCAGAAATGATCCACGCAAGGCAACCCCCGCAGGCTCAAATTCAACATCATAATCACGGCAGATTTCATGTTTAACATCAGCGACCAGTGGATACTTCACCGCGCCGATACCACCTTTTTCAACAGCGGTATTACGCCAGGCCGCATGGGTAAATTGTGAATCAATAGAACAGCCGATAATCTGTACGCCGCGTTTTTCAAATTCAGCAATCCGGTGACTGAAAGCAATCAGCTCAGTTGGACAGACAAAAGTGAAGTCAAGCGGGTAAAAGAACAGGACAATGTGTTTCCCTTTGTAATCAGCCAAGGTAAAATCGTCATTAATGGAACCATCGGCCATAACAGCCGGAGCACTAAAATTCGGGGCTTGTTTTCCTACCAGTACACTCATTCTTTAACTCCTTTTTTTTAAGTTTTATAGATTTCCCTGTATTTTAATGATTAGATATGACTTGTCAAGTAATTATTACTATTTTAGTTATTTTTACGACTGCGCGGGTGGCATTGATCATAAACGTCGGTTAGATGGGCGAAGCTAACTTTGGTATATTTCTGCGTTGTCGATAAAGATGCGTGCCCCAGAAGTTCCTGAATGATCCGTAAATCAGCGCCAGCATCGAGCAAGTGAGTGGCAAAGGAGTGTCGCAAAGCATGTGGTGTGACATCAGTAGGCAAATTAAGCTGCAACAAGCGATTCTTCAGATTGCGCTGTACACTCCGTGCCGTCAAACGTCCCCCCCTTTGATTGAGAAACAATGGCGCGCCCTGTCCAGGCTCCCCACGCTCAGCAAGGTAATTCAGCAAAGCACGACATGCCTGACGACCAATGGGTAAGATTCTCTCTTTACCACCCTTTCCGAGAACCCGAACCTGATGATTCACTAAATCAACAGCACCGACATCAAGGCGGGTCAATTCTCCGACCCGCAATCCACAGGAATAGGTTAACTCAAAAATAGCCAGATCACGCAACATTAACAGGTGCTGCCCGGGGGGAGACCGATCTAACAGATGGCCGACCTGTTCAGCACTGAGAACTTTGGGTAGATACTGCTCCCGACGTGGCGTGGTCAAAGCATCCACCGGAGAATCGGCAAGGACTCCCTCGCGCACCAGAAAGCGGAAAAATACTTTTATCGCTGATAATTTACGCGCAATACTGGTTCGACCACACGATTTATGCAATCGGGCTAGATATTGCCGCAACAACAACAGATCAATGTGTTTCAGCCAGCTTTCTCGCGAATCGAAGACTCCAGTCTGTTGCAAAAAAGCTTGTAACTGCCGCAGATCTCGAAGATAAGCTTCAACCGTCCGCGGAGACAGGTTACGTTCAACCGCCAGATGTTGTTCAAATCGCTTTAAATACTGCTCCACTGGATCTCCATCAACACTCTGATTTTTGAATGATATCCTCGACCAATTGACGACTCCGCCCCAGCATGACATACTCACTTCAATCATAGCGGGGGAAATGAATACTGTCGAGAAGAACCCCGAACATTAGATGCAACAGCTTATTGTTCTGGAGAAAGTTACGTGATCACATATTTACTATTCGTCCTGTTTATCATAGCAAATCTAGCCGTACTTGCCTTTGACCTGCTGGCGGTTCTCCTCAGCTACAGTATCTGCTGGTACGAATATTCAAACGCTAATCCTGGTTTGGTCAACAAAAGATTCAGCTGGAAAAATCTAAAACTGATTATAAAATTGATAGCTCCCGAAGTTTTCTTTGATTTTATCTCCCTCGTGGCACTTCCTTTCGGACTGTGGAATAGAAGCAACCAGGCCACACAGCGTGGAGAAACCCCGGTTTTATTACTCCACGGATTGTTAGTCAACCAATCCTGCTGGTTCTGGTTTAAACGTCAACTCCAGCAACAGGGATTCAATAATATAGTCACTATGAACCTTTCTTCCTGGCATAGTGAGGAGGTTTTGTCCGAGTTAGTGGCAAAACGGGTCGATGAACTACGCCACCAACTCGGGGTCAATAAAGTTCACTTGGTCGGACATTCCATGGGGGGAATTATTGCCCGAAATTATGTACAATTGCGTGGGGGTAATGATAAAGTAGAGCAACTGGTCTGCCTTGGTTCTCCCCATTATGGATCAAAACTGGCAACATTTTCCATGAACCCGCTCGGCAAACTGCTAATTCCAACTTCTGATTTTCTCCAGAGACTCAATAGTGCACCAATTCCTGAGGATACCCATTTAACCAATATTTATACCAACAAAGACAACATGGTTCTGCCTAACTCCAATAATCATTTACCTTGGGGAGAAGCAGTCGAGCTTGATGACATGGGACATACCTCGCTGATTTATCGCAAAGCACCTATAGATGCGACAGTTATGGCATTAAAAAAACCGCTTAATTCCCCAACGTAAACGTATCCCTATGTGCAAAAATCGTAGCCAATAAAGGATTTATCCTTTTGCAATCCCCACCCAAACCAGAATATGCCCGAGTTTCGCTACAGAGGTTGAAAACTTATAATTCCACTGAGATTCTGGTAGCGCTTGAAAAACTTCTACAACCGCTTGGGGGGATGTCCGCTTTTGTCAAACCGGGGCAGAAAGTCCTGATCAAACCAAACCTACTCGCCGGAAAAACTCCCGAGAAAGCAGTGACAACGCATCCTGAAATCGTCCGGGCAGTGATTAAACTGGCGCAAAAAGCTGGCGGAGAGGTGTCACTCGGAGATTCTCCCGGCATAGGCAGCCCCGAAAATGTTGCCCGAAAAAGTGGGATTCTTGCCGTTGTAGAAGAAACCGGCTGCCGCTTCGCCCCTTTTGACACATCAGTCACAATCCGCCCGACCGGCGGAACCTTTCATCAGTTTGAAGTTGCCCAAGAGATTCTCGATGCGGATGTGGTCATCAACCTGCCAAAACTGAAGACTCATCAGATGATGGGACTGACCTGCGGAATAAAAAATATGTTCGGAGCTGTCGTTGGTCTGCGTAAACCTCGACTTCACCTACAAGCCGGAATCGATAAAGCCTTTTTTGCCCTGATGTTGCTGGAACTCTGCGAAACTCTGGCACCAGCATTGACCATTGTTGATGCAGTCATCGGTATGGAGGGTGAAGGTCCCGGTAGTGGTGACCCGGTGCAAATCGGAGTGCTGTTGGCGGGTCGCCATCCCCAGGCAGTCGATACCGTGGCAACGGAGCTGGTCGGTCTACAAGCAAACCAGGTTTGGATCCAACAACAAGCCATTGCCACAAACCGTCCCTATACCCAGCTTAAACAGCTTGAGATTGTCGGTGATCCGCTGGAATCACTCAAAATCAAAAACTTCCGTCCGGCAAAAATGACCGATGTCAACTTCGGCCTGAAAGGGGGGCTGAAACATTATTTAAGAGATGCTCTGACCGCGCGACCCGAGCCGGATCACAACCTCTGCAAACGCTGTAATGATTGTGTCACCCACTGTCCAGCAGAAGCAATGAAAATTGAACACAACAGATTACAGATTGACTATAATCACTGTATTCGTTGTTTTTGTTGTCAGGAGCTCTGTCCCCATGGTGCGTTGGTCACCAAACAGGGAATATTGTTGCGTTTAAACAGTCTCCTACACCGGAAAAACTGATAAAAATAACCATTCAGCAAAATCGGGACAATCGGACTCACTAACAGTTTGTCCGAACAATCACAAAAAACCTTTGACCCGGCATTCATCAATAAGGTCAATGAAAATCCAACTTGCTATTTTCAATCAAGGATTCTTAGCCTATGAGCCCACAAGTCTATATTACGTACGATCTCAGTGAAAAAAACTGGCGAACTTTTTATAATGCCTATTATACCTCAGATAAGCGCTTTAAACTGCGCTTCATCTATGGAACTGGGAGCTGGATTATTGGTGTTTGTGGTCTATTTGGGTTATTTGACAATAAACTGATCGCTTTTGGCATGATTGCCTTTGGCCTCTACTGCGTCTTTGCAAAACAGTATCTGGTCAATAAGGCGGTCAAAAAAATTAAAGTTAAACCACAGTTCCCCGGCAAAATTGATTACCGCATAGATCAGGATAAAATCGCTGGAATCGAGCAAGGAAAAGAATTTGAATTTTTCTGGGAGACCTTTTACGGCTATCGGGATGCAGCACCAGGGCTATTGTTGTATCTCAAGGAGGCATCATTCTTTTTCATCCCCAACGAAGCGGTTTCCGCCGAAGACAAGCAGGAGATTATCAATATCCTGCGACTGAATAAAGTTCAGGATCTGGCAACAAAGTAAGATCACAAATAAGTATATATTATCGATAAAAAAAGCCCACAATTAATTTGTGGGCTTTTTCAAATCCAAACAGCTTTGGAGTAAACTTGGGACTGCCCCAGCAGCATCGGGGGCTGTCCCGAAGTTTACGAGCCACGAAGAACCACAGTGGTTCGCACCGCAAAAGCCTGGGACAGCCCCCATGCGGGGACAGTCCCGTTTTTGCTACCATTCATTCTTAAATCAGCGCCATTCTTAACTTGGTCAAACAAATAGCAGATTAACGCACTTGAACAACTTCCTTTACTTCTGGAATCTGCTCCATCAGGTTGCGCTCGATACCCATCTTTAAAGTCATCGTCGACATTGGACAGGAGCCGCAAGCACCAGTCAGACGGACGCTGACGGTTCCATCTTCCGACACACCTACCAGTTCAACATCGCCACCATCTGCCTGTAGAGCAGGACGAATTAAATCTAAAACTTCTGTGACACGTTCTTCCATCAGATATCTCCTTCATAATTATGAGTTTATTAGTCAAGTATAAACGCTATACCAATCATATTGCAAGTACTGTTATTATCTTCCAGAATGATTCAAATTCACATCAAGAGGCTCCAGCCGGCATACGGATATCACCGATCCGTTGGCTACAAAGAAGTTTTGGTTTACCAACATTTTTCCCCTGAATAAGCACCTTGAAACTGTCACCCATTCCCCCTTCCGGCAGGATCAAGGTCTTTAAATTCATCCGCAATCCCTGAGCTTTCTTCGGGTCAGGTTCACGGGTTTCCAGCTCAATTAACATTTCCAGAAAACCGAGACCCATTAAAAATTGGTACTGCTGACCAAAATAGAGGGTATTTAATCCTTGCTGCCGACCTATATCCTGTAAAGTTGTAAAATCGACATGGGCGGTCATATCTTGAGAACCAATCCGTTGATAGGGATTTTCATTGATCTGATGCTGATAATAACAGAGGAGTGTTCCAGCATGTCGATATGGAGCATAGAGTTCTTCTGCCAGATAGCCATAATCGATCGTCAATACAAATCCACGCTTGAGAACAGCCGCAATACGTTGCATCCAGTCACAAGCGGCAAGGTTGACTTCACAGCGATTCCCGGCTGCGGGTTCGATTCCAATCCGTTGAAAATATTTTTTGATCAGGTTGGTAGAGAGGGGGCGCAGTTCTTCACAAAAGCCCTCCTCGCCATTTACAACATAAACTTCCTGCAATTCTCCGGCATGCTTTTCAATCAAATGAACTGGAAAAGCATCGATGAGCTCATTACTGATAAAACAACCCTGCATCCCTGAGAGGTCACTAAGCCCACACCAGATAATTCGCCCAGCGGCAAGGTGCTGTTGTAAGATTTGCTCTTGACGCTGGCGATTATCCGAGCTGATTTCTATCAGCCGATATTCAATATGCGCATAAAACTCCGGAGAATTTTCTGCCAGCGCATCCAGAATATCGAGACAAAGATGCCCTTCACCTGCCCCCTGTTCGGCAATGACAAAGCTCCCCTGCCCTAACAGTTGCCACATCTGCTCTAATTGCCGTGCAATCAGCCGCCCAAAACAGGAATGAACACTGGACGAGGTAAAGAAATCACCTTGTTTCCCGATCCTGACCCGCCCGGCAGTATAATAACCGTGCTCTGGATGATAAAGAGCTTGCTCCATAAACTCCGCAAAAGGGATTCCAGCAATGGAATCAATCTGCTTGCGCAGGGACAGAACAAGATCTGACTTCTGTTTTTCGATCATGGGGTATCCGTTTTAACTCAATTCAAGGAGCAAAATTATAGTCAGAGAACAAGTCAAAGACAAGGGATAAAACCATACAAACACTTGAACTTGAAGATGATTCATGTCATTATTAGCCGCTGTACGGAAATAGGAGTCAACGGTTAACCTGCATAGCTAATATTGGAGTGAGTTTTTATGGCAATCATTACCATTTCCCGAGAAATGGGCAGCGGCGGCATTCCGATTGTCCAACAGGTAGCAGAAGAGCTTGGCTACGCCTTGATCGACGGTGATGTCCTCAGAAACGCTGCCGAAGATTATGACCTGACTCAAGATGCCTTGCAGCAAATTGATGAAAAACCACCGGTATTCATAGAAAATATGGATCGACAGATTGAACTGAATATGAGCCGTATCCAACTGATTGTGCTGGAACAAGCCCTTCAGGGAGATGTCGTTATCTACGGTCGCGGTGGGCAGGATCTACTGTCTGAAATTACCAGTGTGTTTCGTGTAAGAATTATTGCCCCATTTGAAGAAAGAGTTGAACGCTGGGCAGAACGGGAATGGATAGACCCTGACCTCGCCCGTTCCCTCGTCCGTAAAAGTGACCAACAACGGGCTGGTTTTATCAAGTATTACTTTGATCGTAACTGGACTAATCCAATCGAATACGACATGGTCATTAATACCACCAGAGTTTCCAATGAAATGGCGGTTAAACTAATTATTGAGGCTATAAACGATCCTTATCTGACTGAAAAAGCTAATACGTGTAAGACAAAAGTTCAGGACTTAATTATTCAGAAAAAGATTCAAATTGCCCGTTTGGATGACGAACGAATTAAAGATATCTGGTTTAACATTGGTGTTGTTGATTGCCATGTTACCTTATCCGGACATGTCTATAGTGAATCTGAACGCCAAGCTGTTATTGATGATGCAACTGAAGTTGAAGGGGTCACCGGAATCACTGACAATCTGAAAATCATCAATTATTAGAATTTCAGATTGTGGGTATGAGTAAGGCATACGTGAAAATCAATGACAAAACGCCGGCAATGCCGGCGTTTTGTTTAATTTATTAATCAAGGAGCAGTATCGATGTCGGGACATAGTAAATGGGCCAATATCAAACATCGTAAAGGGGCACAAGATGCCAAACGTGGAAAAATATTCACAAAACTAATCAAGGAAATCACCATTGCGGCAAGAATTGGTGGCGCTGATCTTGAATCTAATGCGCGTCTGCGACTGGCTGTTGACAAAGCAAAACAGGCAAACATGCCCAAGGATAATATCGATCGCGGCATCAAAAAAGGAACCGGGGATCTTGATGGTGTCACCTATGAAGAAGGTGTTTTTGAAGGCTACGGCCCCGGTGGTGTTGCAGTCATTGTAGAATTTATGACTGACAATCGTACCCGTACTGTCGCTGATGTCCGTCATGCTTTCAACAAGTATGGTGGAAGCTTGGGTGTCAGTGGCTCAGTCGCATTTATGTTCGATCGTAAAGGGCAAATCATCTTCAGCGATGATAATGATTTTGAAACTATTTTTGAAGCAGCCCTGGAAGCTGGTGCGGAAGATGTCAAAGAAGAAGACGGTATCATTGAAGTCATCACCGATCCAGTTGAATTCGAAACAGTCAAAAATGAGCTTGAAAAACAGGGGCTAAAATATCAATCAGCAGAAGTCACCATGATTCCGCAAAATCTGAATCCAGTTGAAGGAAAGCAAGCTGAATCACTGCTGAAAATGATTGATGTCCTGGAAGACAACGATGACGTGCAGAACGTTTATGCCAATTTTGATATCTCTGACGAAGAAATGGAGAAAATCCTGAACTGATGGCGTTGCAGAAATCTCTAATCTGCGATGTTGTCGATTGAATTTTTTGCTTAGCCAGCGCATTTTGCAACAATATTTCTGATGATTCCAGGAAATTGCGTCAATTAAGCAGTATCGCAGTCATCTTGGGACTGTCCCCAGATCCATCGGGGGCTGTCCCGAAAGTTTACGGGCCACGAAGAACTGCGGTGGTTCGCACCGCAAAAGCCTGGGACAGCCCCCATGCGGGGACAGTCCCGGTTTTGCTGGAATTTTCCTTAACCTAGTGCCATTCATAATTCCAGGGTAAATTACTCGACTATGCGCATTTTAGGGATTGATCCTGGCAGTAAAGCGACCGGGTATGGTTTCATAGAGCAGCAGGGAAACCGGCTGATCCATTTGGATAATGGGGCAATTTTTACACATAGTGGAGATGCTCTGGCAGTGCGTTTGCAGCGTATCTATCAGGAGCTGTGTACTCTGATTGAAAAATATCAGCCGGAAACCGTTGCGGTTGAACAGGTCTTCATGGCGCGCAATCCTGCTTCAGCATTAAAACTGGGGCATGCTCGAGGAATTGCGCTGCTTGCGGGAATCAATGCGGGTTTACCAGTTGCCGAGTATTCAGCTTTACAGGTCAAAAGTGCCGTGGTCGGTTATGGACGGGCAGGGAAAAGCCAAGTACAGCAGATGACCAAAGTCTTATTAAATTTGCCTGAGATTGCCCAGGAAGATGCCGCAGATGCTCTCGCAGTTGCTATCTGCCACGCACACAGTCACCAGCTAAGCCGACAGATAACACAAATAGCTCAAAAAAACGGGAAAAAACCAACATGATTGCCCTTTTAACTGGCCAGCTGGTCTATCGCACCCCGGAACAGATCATCATTGATGTTGCTGGTGTTGGCTATCGGTTACAGATTCCCCTGTCGACTTACTACGCCCTACCGGAGGAGGGTAAAGTTCAGCTGCAGGTTCATACCCATGTCAAGGAAGATGCAATCAATCTGTTTGGTTTCTCCAGCAAAGTTGAAAAAGATCTCTTTATTCTACTGATTTCTGTGTCGGGTGTTGGCCCGAAGCTAGCGATCACAACCCTCTCACACATCCCAAGCGAAGATCTGGCTCTTGCCCTCAGTCAGGGAGACATTCCTCGCCTGGTCGCTATTCCTGGAATTGGGAAAAAAAGTGCTGAGAGGTTGGTTCTTGAGCTTCAGGATAAAGCTACCGCCTACGCGGTCTCTGCTGCCATTACCCCGACAGATGGTCATACTTCAAGTGCGGCAAACTTTCATCAAGATGCATTGTCCGCCTTGGTCAATCTGGGGTATAAAGAAGCATCAGCAAAACGAGTATTGGTAAGTTTACAGTTACCCCACACCTCACCCCTTGAAGACATCTTGAAAGCGGCACTGCAAGTCCTACTGAAGTGACTGGAGCAAAAATGAACAAACGTTTAATTGCCGCAGATGGCCAACCAGAAGAAATCAACGATGAGGTTGGTCTACGCCCGAAATCCCTTCAGGAATACGTAGGACAAACCAAAGCAAAACAAAACTTGAAGATTTTTATTGATGCAGCACGCAAGCGCCAGGAAGCGCTTGATCATGTCCTCTTTTTTGGCCCGCCCGGTCTTGGGAAAACAACTCTGGCCAACATTATTGCTCAGGAAATGGGGGTCAATATCAAAAGCACCTCCGGTCCGGTCATCGAAAAAACCGGGGATCTGGCGGCGGTTCTTACCAATCTGGAAGAAGGGGATGTTCTGTTTATCGATGAAATTCATCGTTTATCCCCGGTCATTGAAGAAATTCTTTATCCCGCGATGGAGGATTATCAACTTGATATTATGATTGGCCAGGGACCTTCGGCGCGCACCATTAAACTGGATATTCCCAGATTTACTCTGGTCGGAGCCACAACTCGTGCCGGGCTCCTTTCCTCGCCATTTCGTGACCGTTTTGGTGTGATCAGTCGACTGGAGTTTTATTCCAAAGAAGAGCTGACAACCATCGTTAAACGGAGTGCAGATATTCTCCAAATCGAGATTGATAACGAAGGTGCCAGGGAAATAGCCAGCCGCAGCCGAGGAACCCCACGTATCGTCAACCGACTGTTGCGCCGAGTACGTGATTTTGCCGAAGTTGAAGGTGATGGCAGAATCACCTGTGAGCAAGCTGACCACTCTCTACAACGGTTAGAAGTTGACAATCGGGGATTTGACTCCATGGATTGTCTGTTGTTGCTGACAATTATTGACAAGTTTTCTGGCGGCCCGGTTGGTCTGGACACTCTGGCAGCGGCAATAGGAGAAGAACGGGACACCATTGAAGAGGTGATAGAACCCTATCTGATCCAACAGGGATTCCTAAACCGTACTCCACGTGGAAGAGTTGTCACCGAAAACTGTTTTCACCATTTCCAACGCACCCCAGCCCAAACAGATGGCACCAGACCACTCTTTGGCTCCTAGAATGGCAACTCTGACCAATCAACATCTGCAGCAATTTGCTCAACAACTTGCAACCTGGACAAAAGATATCATTGAGCATGGTCGCACCCCCTTTCGGCGGGTTGATACCTATCCACACATAGAAACAGAACAGGGAGTACTGCAACCACCATTGGTTTTCTGGATCAATCGGCAAAGTATGATGGCTGGTGGAATCCTGTTATTACCAGACGGCAATCTGGAAGCGGAGCTTGAACATGGTCGCAATTGTGCTTCAGCCTTAGGGCTACAACATTTTGTTACCTGGGAGGCTGATCAAGTTAGAATCTGGCAGATTGATAACGATCAAACCAGAGAGCACCAGTCATTCCCTCTTTCCAGCCCGAGACATCCAGAAACTTTCCGCTATTTACTCGCGGATATTCTTGATTCACTGAAGCTTCTGGCCGTTTTGGGTGCCATCCCGGTAACGAATCTTTCCCCCCACTATTTCAATAATCTATTTCAGATCACCTTGCAGCAAGCTTTACCATCACTGACCAAAGCGTACCGAAGCCAACGCTCTGAAATGGAAAACCCTGCAACGGAAGATGCTGACACCTGTGCGAACGAAGCAAATCGACTCTTGATATTACAAGTGATTTCTCTCGTCTGGTTTGATAAATTTCCAGAATCCATTTTACCGGAAAGGATGGATCGTGCCATTGAAATCTCTTTACCTGCCCTTCCTGAGCGCTTACGTCACGCACTTTCATACAAAACAACCATCAAACCACCCCCTTTACCGCTTGAAACAGCGGTCTGCTTTCACCATTTGCTCCTACGCTTGCGCCAACTCTCCTGGAGACAAAAACCAGAACGAGCCGAAGAGAGTATTTATAATCTGACCAACTCCTGGTATCAGAATGAAACAGAAAACAGAGAACCAGCAGCTATTCACCTTTATCCAGCAGCACCACCATTAAGCGCCGAAACAGCAATTCTTCTCTCTGATTCACCCTCATTGCTAGCCACTGCTGCGCTACTGGCCGACATCTCCAGCCTCGGGCAATATAAATTGTTTTTAGGGCATTTATTTCAATTTGATCGGGACAGCTTCTCGTTTCAAACAATTGTTGGACGTCTACTAAACCAGACCAGAATCGCAAGTTCAGAGCGCTACGAATTTACTACCAGATTGAGAATCGCCTGGCCCAATCGACGCCTTAAAATTAAAACCGGCCAGCCTTTTTGGCTATGGGAACTAATCTATCTTCTAGGACTTTGCCATAAGGGACAAAAGCTTTCTCTAGAGTTACCAATTGACCTGTTGGAGAAACCTGATCAGCTGACTGCCTGGTCTTTATTGTGTGAAAATTTCAGTTTTCAGCGAATACAGCTATTGGATAATGGCAACATTCAAGTCAGCGTTTCACCCAGTGAAAACCGGGATCAATCATTTCTGCTGCACCTTTTTGAAGAGGTGAGAGAAATCACCCCATCTGTGAATGTAAAAGAATTTAGAAACCAGTTACTGTTTGCCCTCACCTTACCGAGAGATATCCATAATCTCCTCGGAAAGGAGTTAATCTGGCCGACACCTGAGGGGATTCCCGACAACCACCTTCCCGGGTGGAAAGTCTACCGTCAAAGTCAACTCTACCAATGGTTTCGAAGTATCCTCGACAATGAACAAGTTCGAACCGAGTTTGAAGGGGAGCCAGCAGAAGAATCCAGCCTTAGTGAAATTCCATATCCTGAGCCACTGGTGCTAAATGAGTTGACTCGTTTTGGGCGAGAAATGACGACAGATCTTCAACCCACATCAATTGATTACTTATTGGCAAACCTTCTCGCATGCCCAGCCATTGAAAATATTGAACGTTCAGGCACAGTTAAAACACCCAAAAAAAATACTCTGGGAAATTCAGGAAAAAAGCTCAAAGAGACAATCGCAGAAAAGCTATCGAATCATGGGATTCCAAATTTTCCGGATCAATATCTCTATTTTTTGGATCAGCCAGAGATATACCACTACTCGTTAACTCCTCCACTCAAGGTGAAAAGTAGTTTGCTTGGGCAATTTGAATTGGAAGATGCAAAAGATCAGACCATTACGGGTTATGGAGAGGAATTAGAACAAATACTATTATTTTGTGCTGCAGCAGGGAAAACTCAATTTGATTTGCCAAGCGACCGACATCAACTCGAGCAAATACTGACATATTACAAAAAAGACCTGGCTTCTCTCTACAAATACCTTAATAATCTTTGCTATAGCCAGATTGAAGATTCAAAATCGGCTCACAAGCTGATCAAAAATACTTGGAGGAATCTCAATCTACCTGCCCCTTCATGGTTTAAAAACCAATGATACTGCAATAGATTCAACTCCAATGTTGCACTCTTTTTTCAGGATATCTATTTTTGTCCATTTGAACTGTTTCCAGAAACTGCTATAATTCCCATAAGTTTTTTAATATTAATATTTTACTGACAGGAGGCTGTGATGCTGGAAATTCTTGAAAAGACATTGCTGACCGGAATTGGTGCTATGGCATTGACCCAGAAAAAAGCGGAAGAATTGATTGATGACCTGAAAAAGCGAATGAACCTGACCGAAGATGAAGGGAAAAACCTCCTGGAAAAACTCCGTGATGCCGCCAAAGAAAACCAGGAAAAACTGGAAGAAATGGCACAAGGCGAAGTAAAAAAAGCTTGCGACCGCATCGGGGTGGTCAACATGGAAGAGTTTAAAAAACTGCAGCACAAAGTTGAACAACTGGAAAAGCAACTAAAAGCACAAAGCAAATAAAGTTTTCCACGAGATTGTATCTTGCCATTTAATCGAATCAACCGCAATATTCGTTCCCTTAAACGCTATCGACAGGTTCTTGGAATCCTGATTAAATACGGATTTGGACATATTGTCGAACAGCTCAATATCGACTACTATATTGAGCTGGGCAAGCGAATTGTTTCTCTAGGGACTGCTTCCCGTGAGTTGGAGCGCCTGACCCAAGCTGCCAGATTCAGGCTGGCTCTGGAAGAGCTGGGCCCAACCTTTATCAAATTTGGTCAAATCCTCTCAACCCGACCAGACATCGTCCCCACCGGGTTTCTAGAAGAGCTGCAGAGACTCCAGGATCACATTCCAGCAGTATCTACCGATGAAATCAAGGCTCAGATCCATCGCGAACTTGGCTATCCCACAGAAGAGTTATTCAAAAAATTTGAGTGCACCCCCTTGGCAACAGCCAGCATTGCTCAAGTTCATCGTGGTACCCTGAAAACCGGTGAGGAAATTGTCTGCAAAGTGCGCAGACCCAATGTTGAATCGGTCATTGAAACCGATCTGGATATTATGATGGGTCTGGCCTATCTGGTTGAAAAACATCTGCCAGGGGGAAATTTATATAACCCTGTTGGCCTGGTCAGAGAGTTTCGTCGAACAATTCACCGTGAACTTGATTTTTCTCGTGAAGGCCGAACCACAGAGCGCTTTGCGGCAAATTTTTCCGATGATAAAGCAGTTCATATTCCCAAAGTATTCTGGGAATATACTGGTCAAACGGTTCTGACTCTGGAATATGTTTCAGGGATAAAAATTTCCAACCTGGATGAGTTAAAAAAGGCTGGTCTCGATCTGGAAATTATCGCCCAAAATGGGGCAGATAATTTTTTGAAACAGGTTTTTATCCATGGCTTGTTTCACGCTGATCCACATCCTGGAAACATTCACATTCTGCCGGGGAACATTCTCTGCATTTTTGATTTTGGGATGGTCGGACGCCTTGATGATGACTTAAAACTCCACCTGACAGAACTTCTCTTGTGCGTTCTCCGCCGGGATGTTGATCACCTTATCTCGCAACTTCTTTATTCTGGAGACTTGCACGACGATTCAAACACCAGGAATCTAAAGCGTGATCTGACCGAATTTATCGATGATTATTACGATATCATGCTACAGGATCTAAAAGTCGGGAAGCTACTGCTTGATTTTGTCGAGATTTTAACCGAACATCAGATCAAGTTCCCGGTTAATTTGATGTTATTGTCCCGCGCCTTATTTGTTATGGAAGGAATCGGCAGACAACTTGATCCAAACTTTAACATGGTTGCACAGCTAAAACCTTTTGCCGAACAGGTTATTAAGGATCGCTACTCGCCAGCCAGTATTGTAAAAGAGGCGACACGAACCCTGCAATCATACCAGGCGCTTGGGAAAAGCCTACCGAAGGATATCAAGGAATTCATCAATCGTATTAATCGTAATAAATTCAAAATTGATGTTGAACACCGTGGGTTTGAACGTTTAGTTAATGACCTTGACAAATCGAGCAACCGAATCTCATTCAGTATGATTATTGCAGCACTTATTGTTGGATCTTCTCTGGTCATGCAGATCGACAAAGGACCGATGCTATTTGGTTTTCCGATACTGGGACTGTTGGGCTATTCAGTTGCAGGTTTTCTTGGTCTAGGATTGGCCATCGCAATCTTGCGCTCAGGTCGTATGTAGATAGACGATATCATTTAATTAAGCGCCCACAAACCTGGAGACAGAACAAAGACTGTGTTGACTCCGGCACAGAATTACGTAAAACCTGCGCATTTCTGCAACAACTTTCACAGATAATTTTTCAACCAAATATAATCCCCAACAATTACAGCCAGTTAAGATCAAGAACAAGTTGGCAAGACATTTGCATACAGTAGAAAAACATAAGTTTCACTCTTAATCTTGACTGGATAACAAATAAAATGATTCTGCAACGTTCTATCAAAAAACCAGCAACAATCTCTGGCATCGGCTTACATAGTGGTGAGCGCATCAATCTGAGGATGCGTCCAGCTACCGCAAATACTGGTATTATTTTCCACCGTACCGATGGTGAACAGACTGTTGATATCAAAGCCTGTTCAGACAATGTTGTAGACACACGCATGGCAACAGTTATTGGACGCCAGGGGATGACTGTCTCAACAATTGAGCATTTCATGGCGGCATTAGCGGCCTTTGGTATTGATAATCTCCATATCGATATTGATGGTGCGGAGGTTCCGGTTCTTGACGGCAGTGCCGCACCTTTTATCCGGGAAATACAGCAGGCAGGAATCAAACAGCTCAGCCAAAGCCGAAAATTCATTGCGATCCGCAAACCGTTAGAGATTATCGAAGGCGAAAAACGGATCAGTATTATCCCTTCCCGCTTCTTAAGAATCTCATTCGATATCGCTTTTGATCATCCCGCTATTTCAGTACAGCACCACAGCATGAAATTTACCACTGAGAGTTTTTGTAAAGACATTGCTGCAGCCAGAACCTTCGGCTTTCTTCATGAAGTCGAGCATCTTAAAGCCAATGGTCTGGCTCGTGGTGGCTCGCTTGAAAATGCCGTTGTTATTGACACAGACGGGGTAATGAATCCAGAGGGACTCCGTTTCAAAAATGAGTTTGTCCGCCACAAAATTCTTGATTCCTTTGGTGACTTCAGTCTGCTTGGATCGCCACTGCTTGGTCATATCAGAGCTTTTAAAGCTGGGCATGATTTGAACGCGAAAATGGTTCGAATGATTGAAGAAAATCCAAGCCACTGGGCCTATATAGAATTTGGCGAGCAGGCACTCCGAGAAGCACAACGATCTAATGCTAAAGCATTTGCCATCGACCTCGCCTGGACTAAGGCATAAAGGGTTCTTTTTATCTCATCGGCTCTCTGTCCGCTGGCACACCAGTATGTTCTGTGGTTCCTGACAGTCCACCACACTGAGGACAAAGAGCCCGTTCAACCGCCCTACCGCATTAATACAATCCAAACACACATCTCTTACCATTCCATTTTCCAACAAAAGCTGCTAAGCTGTGCGCCCTGAATAAAGAGGTCTTCTTTCTTTTTACCGTGATTAAAAGAATAATGGGAGGATAAGCTTGATGATTCCGGTCGTTTATAAAAATGGCAAAGAGGATCTGGTTGAACAGAAGTTCCTGGATATTCTTCTCCATATTGGAGAAATACAGGAATTCCGCCGGAGAGACCATTGGGTCAATGTTGCAGAAGATCCGATTCGATCATCCCAACAGGGAGAATATCATGGCAGCAACAGACGCTTTCATGATGGCACTGAACTCCACTCTGCTATGGGTATTTGAACACCCGCCGGGATACAGATAAATGTATTCCCTGCCGGATCAAACCCGGGAATTTTATCTGCTACAAAGGCAACCAGAGACATTGCCCTTGCAGTAAATACCTCCCCATCCCATCCCAACCTTCCCCAGCAAGGGGGAGGGGGCAATATTCCAAAATCTCGTTATCTGAGCGGAAGCAAAAAATTCCGTTTATTCAGCATCATCCATTGGATCAAGTTTGCCGAAAAATACCCGAACAATCTCCTTAAACTCGGCATCAACCTGTTGAATTGTCGGGGCGATAAGTTCTTCAGACAGTCCAGTCTCTTGCCACGCCTTGATTTGCAATTCTGGGATTTCATTAACCAGTAGCACTTCATGTCCGCAAGCATGGGCAAAGATATCGGCGATGTGTACAATACAAGCCTCTCTGGAATAATGAGCCAGGCGGGGTGAATGATGGCTGCCAATCATACGGATTAAGGCTGGTGACAACCGCCATTTTTCAGCCAGCAGTTTGCCGATAATGCTGTGATCCGTTTTCAGCCGATCTTGCTCGGCACGATACATTGGCAGATGATCCAGGCGGGCTTTGGCAATGGCTCCTGAATACTGGGGACCCATCCGGTCAAGCATAACCAGGCGGCCGATATCGTGAAGCAACCCACCGATAAAATATTTCTCGACCGCCTTTTCATCAAGATAACCGGCAAGAATCTTAGAAAACAGCCCGCAACGGATAGAATGGCGCCAAAACGAATCCATATTCAGCAGATCAGAGGGAATATTCTGAAATTGTTTAACAACTGTGATTCCCAACGTCAAAGTGGTTAATTCATCTGTTCCCAACAGAGAAACAGCCCGCGATACAGAATCAATTTTACCCGAAAACCCATAAACAGGGCTGTTAACAAGCCGCAACAGACGAACAGTTAAGCTTGCGTCCTTACTGATGACTTTGGCTATCTGATGCGAGGAAGTGTTTGGATGATCCAGAAGTTCAACAATATGGGTGTAAACCGTCGGCAGTGAGACGATATCAACATCGCCCTTGAGAAGATGTGGGACACTGAGTGGTGGCGGGCAATCTTGTTCACTTGCGGGGAGTGCGGCATCTGAAAAAGCGACCGGATCCCAACCCTGTTGCAGGCTCAGGGCAAAACGATGCACAACACGGCGATAGAGCGATGTTAGCGGCTCCTGATCCAAATCATTCAGAATGAATCGGCGCCATAAATAACTCTCTGCTCGCTCAATAATCTCAGCGTTTAATTCCAGATTTTGACTGTATTCTTCTCCTAAACTCGCTTCAGCAATATCTGCCTCGATAATCCCCCAGGACTTAAGGATTTTCAGGTGGTCACCTTGGAGGGAGGCTCCTGCGGCAAGAACAAATCGCCCGGTCGGAGTGAACAGATCCTCGGCAAGAATCATTCCCTCAGTTAAATCATCAATATATATAATGGCCAAAACAACAATCTTTCAGGGAAATCAAAACAACTCGAATAAAAACTCAAACAAAATATTTGTGAGAATTATAGAAAATATAATTAAACGGGGCAACTCCCGAAGGCGCTAGCTTAACCAGTATCGCAGTAAACTTGGGACTGTCCCCAGCACCATCGGGGGCTGTCCCAAGAGTTTACGATCCACGAAGAACCGCGCCGGTTCGCACCGCAAAAGCCTGGGACAGCCCCCATGCGGGGACAGTCCCGTTTTTGCTGGAAACCTCGTTATGCTAACACCATTCAGGCAACCCCCTGAGAATAATAATACTTTAACCCCGGAATGACCCTCAATGAGCTTCAGCCCAGTTTTTTCCAATCCCGATATCAACTTTCAGCGGAACATCAAGATCCACAGCTGTTTCCATCTCAACCCTGATCAGTTCTCGAACCTGGTCAAGCTCATTGTCAGGAACTTCAAAAACCAGTTCATCGTGTACCTGCAATAACATTCGAGACTGCAACGGTTCTGCAGAAAGCCGTTTATCAATATTCACCATCGCCACCTTGATAATGTCGGCGGCACTCCCCTGAATTGGATAATTAATTGCGTTACGTTCAGCATAACTGCGTACAGCTCCATTTTTGCTGTTAATCTCAGGAATTGCACAACGCCGACCAAGCAAAGTTGTTACATATTGATATTCACGTGCTTCAGCTTTTTTATCCTCAAGATATCTCAGAATTGCAGGATAGCGTTCAAAATAATGGTCAATAAACTGCTGAGCTTCAGCCCGTCCGATTCCCAGATCTTTTGCCAGACTGAAAGCACCCATGCCATAGAGAACCCCAAAATTGATCGTTTTAGCCTGACGACGCATTTCGTCAGTGACCATTTCGGGAAAAACATTAAAGATCTCACTGGCTGTTCGCTTGTGGATATCCTCTCCGGCAACAAAACTCTCTTTCAACGCAGGAACATCAGCCATGTGTGCCATCACCCGCAATTCAACTTGAGAATAATCGGCAGATAGTAAAATCCAGCCTTCTTCGGGAATAAAAGCTTCACGGATACGCCGTCCTTCAGTGGTTCGAATTGGAATATTCTGCAGATTTGGATCGCTGGAAGAGAGCCGTCCCGTAGCTGTCACTGCCTGGTTAAAAGAGGTGTGTAGTCTTCCCGTCGCCGGATTAAGTAGTTTCGGCAAAGCATCCGTATAGGTATTTTTCAACTTGCTGACAGAACGATATTCAAGAATTTTGGCAGCAACCTCATGTTCTTCCGCCAAACTCTTCAGCACATCAACATTGGTCGACCAGCCGGTTTTAGTCTTTTTCCCCTTTGGCAAGCCGAGTTTTTCGAACAATATTTCTCCAAGCTGTTTGGGTGAGTTGATGTTAAATGCCCCTTCTGCAAGAGCATGGATTTCTCCTTCCAGAACAGCCAGTTTCTGAGTTAACTGTCCAGAAAGTTCACCAAGAAAATCTGCATCGATCCGAATGCCACACCATTCCATGCGAGTCAATACCTCAACTAACGGCATTTCTACCTCACGGAAGAGTTTTTCGCCCTTCTCAGCGGGGAGTTGAGGTAACAATTTTTCTGCCAATTGCCAGGTTATATCAGCATCCTCAGCAGCATATCGAACTGCCTTTTCCACTTCGACTTCGCTGAAACAGATCTGTTTTTTACCTTTTCCGGTCATCGCGGAGTAGGGAACCATCTGATGATTCAAGTGTTCCGCTGCCAGAGCATCAAGACTATGAGATTTTGCTTGTGGATGAGTCACATAGGAAAGAACCATGGTATCGATATCGATACCCGTCAGTTCAATTCCGGCATTGCGTAACACCAAAGCATCATATTTAATATTCTGACCAATCTTTTGGTAGTGTGAATCTTCCAACAATGGCCGCAGCTTCTCTAAAACAAGCTGTCTATCCAGTTGCTGTGGCACACCCAGATAACTGTGTCCGACCGGCACATACCAACCATGATTCGGCTGGGTCGCGAAAGAGAGACCAACCAACTCAGCCTGCACGGCAACCAAACTGGTTGTCTCTGTATCAATGGCAAAACGTCCGGCGGTTTTAAGCTTTGCAATCATGCTATCCAGCTCATCTTCAGTCAGAACAGCCAGATAGTCTCCAGATTTTGAGTTTTGCAACGGTTTAGCAGTAAACTCCTGCAACAATTTGGGGAATTCGAGATCCTTAAATAGAGCCACTAAGGCATCACGATCCGGCTCGACCAAAGCTAACTCCTCCAGGTTGACATCAATCTCAAGGTCATAAATAAGATCAGCTAACTGCCTGGATAGCCTTGCCTGATCAGCAAATTCACGTAAATTTTCTTGCCGCTTTTTACCTTTAACTTGATCAATATTGGCCAGTAAATTTTCTATGCTTCCAAACTCCTGAATCAAACTACTGGCTGTTTTTTCCCCAATCCCCGGAACTCCAGGAATATTATCCGAACTGTCGCCTGCCAGTCCCAGGATTTCCAGCACCTGTTCCGGTGGCACCCCAAACCGCTCAATAACCTCATCCCGGCCAGAAACCTTCTTTTTCATCGTATCAAGCAAACGCACCCGCTCACCAACAATCTGCATCAGATCTTTGTCACCGGTCACCACAGTGACATCCAACCCCTGATCAGCATAGCGCTTTGCCAGAGTTGCAATAATATCATCTGCCTCATAACCTGATAACTCTAACGCAGGAAGGTTAAAAGCCCGCACTATCGATTTGATCAGTGGAATCTGCGGCACCAGATCTTCCGGCATTGCCGACCGGTTTGCCTTATACTCCGGGTAAAGATCCTTGCGAAATGTCGGTCCTTTGGCGTCAAAGACAACCGCAACCCGATCCGGCTTTTCCTCGCGGAGCAAGGTGAGCAACATATTGGTAAAACCATAAACGGCGTTAGTCGCCTCACCTTTAGAGTTCGAGAGGTGACGAATGGCAAAGTAGGCACGATAAATATAGGAAGAGCCATCAATCAGATAGACTCGCTCATTTTGTTTCAACATATTCAACCTTTCATTTATTCAAAATTTCCACCGGATTATTCCACACCCAAAGCAAAAGGGGAAGATTGGAAAAGAAGACACCCAATATTTTACGTAACAGGTATATTGACATTCTGAGTCTGATGTTATTATCTTCCATAAAATAAATAGAGAGAAACACCAAAGCAACTGGTTTAGCCATTTAATGGAGAAATTAAATGCACGATAATTTTGAAGACCACGATGAATCAATTGAATATGAAATTGAAGTTGAGACTGATACCGACGTCCAAGCTATTCCGGATGACGGACTGGTTCTGGCACGCGACATGTTACCATCTCGACTTCCAATCATTCCACTACGCCCACGTCCGGCATTTCCCGGGGTCATTATCCCGCTGACAGTCAATGGAAAAGCCCGTGTCAATACCATCAAACAGGCGCTGGAAACTGACTCGCAGGCCATCGGTCTGGTCATGGTGCAAGAACTGGACGATGAGGACTCAACCAGTAATTTGCAGCGGGTCGGAGTTGCGGCAAAAATTCTTAAACTAATCCACGCAGAAGATGACAGTGCTCACGTCCTGGTTAATAGTCTGGAACGTTTCAGTATTGATGATGTTATGGAAATTAATGACATCATTTACACTGATGTCACCTATTTCCTCAGTACAGTTCATGCCGACACCCCGGAGCTGAGAGCCTATTCGATGGCCATTATCTCCACCCTGAAAGAACTGGTACAGATCAACCCCCTCTACTCGGAGGAGATTAAGCTATTTCTGGGTCGTACCAGCATGGACGATCCAGCTCGATTAACAGATTTTGCTGCCAACCTGACTAATGCAGACGGCTTTGAATTACAAGAAGTCCTGGAAACATTCGACATTCATCGCCGCATTGACAAAGTTCTCGTGCTGTTAAAGAAAGAATTGGAAGTTTCCAGGCTACAAAATAAAATTTCTCAACAAATAGAGGAAAAGATTTCGGCACAACAGCGAGATTTTTTCCTCCGGGAACAGCTTAAAGCCATCAAAAAGGAACTTGGTCTGGAAAAAGAAGGAAAAGTCTCCGAAATTGAGAAATATCAAAAACGGTTAAAAAAACTGACTTTGAATGATGAAGCGCAAAAAGCCGTTGATGAAGAGATTGAAAAATTGCAACTGATAGAGCCCTCCTCACCGGAATACAATGTCAGCCGTAATTATCTTGATTGGCTGACAATCCTCCCCTGGGGAAAACTCAGCAAGGACAGCTATGATTTAAAACGTGCTCGACGAGTGCTTGATCGCGACCATTATGGTCTCGATGATGTAAAAGAACGAATTCTAGAGTTTATCGCCGTCGGCAAAATGAAAGGGGATATTTCTGGCTCGATCCTCTGCCTGATCGGCCCGCCCGGAGTAGGAAAAACATCGATTGGTAAAAGTATTGCCGACACCCTGAAACGTAAATTCTACCGTTTCTCTGTCGGCGGTATGCGTGATGAAGCTGAAATCAAAGGACATCGGCGCACCTACATCGGTGCCATGCCAGGCAAGGCCATCCAGGCGATGAAGACTGCCGGTACCGCCAATCCAGTGCTGATGCTGGACGAAATAGATAAAATTGGCGCCTCCTTTCAGGGAGATCCCGCTTCAGCTCTTCTGGAAGTTCTTGATCCAGAACAGAATGGAACCTTCCGTGACCACTATCTGGACGTCCCCTTTGATCTGTCAAATGTCATGTTTATTGCAACAGCCAACCAGATGGACACGATTCCAGCTCCGCTGCTTGACCGGATGGAAATAATCCGTCTGTCAGGTTACATCCTGGAGGAAAAGCTGGAAATAGCCCGACGCTTTTTAATTCCTAAAGCACTAAAAAGTCACGGCATGACCAGAGCACAGGTCAGCATCAATAAAGCCGCAGTCGCTGAAATAGTCGATCGCTATGCCAGAGAAGCCGGGGTTCGTGGTCTGGAAAATAAGATCAAAAAAATCATGCGTAAAGCCGCCATGGAATTTGCCGAAGGGCGCGAAGACAAAGTAAAAGTGACAAAGGGAGATATTGAACACTATCTTGGAAAGCCAGCCTTTGCTGAAGAAGAACTGCTCAAAAATGCACCAGGAGTAGTAACGGGTCTGGCCTGGACGCGGATGGGCGGAGCAACCTTGCAAATTGAAGCAACTGCCATGAATAGCAAGACAAAAGGGTTTAAACAGACCGGTCAACTTGGCGATGTGATGGTTGAAAGTTCAGAGATTGCCTATTCCTATGTCATGGGGCATCTGCAAGAATATAAAATCCCCGAAGACTACTTTGACAGCCATTTCATCCACCTGCATGTTCCGGCAGGGGCAACCCCCAAAGATGGCCCTTCTGCTGGAGTGACAATGACAACTGCCTTACTATCAATGATTATGAAGAAGGCAGTGCGGCCAAAACTTGGCATGACAGGGGAACTCTCCCTGACCGGGAGTGTTCTGCCAATCGGGGGAGTCAAAGAAAAAACCATTGCTGCCCGTCGAGCAGGATTAAATACTCTGATTTTCCCCCATGAGAATAAAGATGACTATGAAGATCTGGCTGACTATCTACGCGAAGGGATTGAAGTCCATTTTGTTAAAAGATATTCAGATGTTTTTAAGATTGCTTTTGCAGAGAATACCTCAAAGTAAGAATTGGAGAACTGATTAATGACCGTTGAAGAAATAAAAACAGCGCTGTTAGCGCTGCCGAAAGAAGAGAAGAAAACCTTTATCCTGGAGACACTTCCAGACCTGGCTAACGAAGTGATCAAAGAACCTGGTTTCATGATGCAGCTCTTCCCGGTATTGCTTGGCATCCTCAAAGGGAGTGGTATGGAGCTACAGCAACTCCTGCAACTTGCAACGATGATGAGTGATCAACAAAAACAGGAATAGCAAGCGCCAAACCATCAGTTCACATAATTTTGGAGTCTATTTATAATGCGAGTTTTATCTGGCATTCAGCCGTCAGGTTCCCTTCATCTGGGTAACTTCTTTGGCATGATGCAAAAAATGATTAATTACCAGGAGCAGGAAGACCTGTTCTGCTTCATCGCCAACTACCACGCCATGACCAGCCTTGCTGACGGTAAAGCACTGGCTAAAGGGACTCTGGAGGCTGCTGCTAACTTTCTCGCCCTGGGGCTTGATCCGGAAAAGAGTACTTTCTGGGTTCAGTCTGATATTCCGGAAGTTCAGGAACTCACCTGGATTCTCTCCAATTTCACCCCGATGGGATTGCTGGAGCGTTGTCACAGTTACAAAGATAAAGTGGCACAGGGGGTCAAACCGAATCACGGGTTATTTGCCTATCCCGTGCTGATGACCGCAGACATCCTCCTGTTTCAAAGTGATCGCGTTCCCGTTGGTAAAGATCAAAAACAACATCTCGAAGTTGCACGTGATATCGCCATAAAATATAACAATATGCATGGAGAGGTATTCACTGTTCCTGAGCCTGAAATAGATGAAGATGTCGCAACTGTTCCGGGGCTAGATGGTCGCAAGATGAGCAAAAGCTACGGCAATACCATCGATCTGTTTCTTGATGAAAAACCGCTGCGCAAACAAATCATGCGGATTGTCACCGACCCGACCCCCATCGAAGAACCGAAAAACCCCGATACCTGTAACATTTTTCAGATTTATCGGCTGTTCCTCGACAAACAAGAGATCGAAGAGCTACGGCAACGCTATCTCACCCCCGGCCTCCGCTATGGTGATGTCAAGCAAGAACTGTTTGAAACTGCCCGTGACTTCTTTGCCCCCTACACCGAAAAACGGAAAGAACTCCTCGCCGATCCCGAAGGGTTACGCAAAATCCTCGCGATGGGAGCAGAGAAAGCCCGCTACGCTGCAACAAAAACGCTACGTAAAGTGCGTAAAAAAGGGGGGTTGGTTTACTAATCCGACTATTCTGGGGAGATATGTGTTACCGGATACGCAGGCAGCTTAAATAAATAGTTGATAGTTGAGATGTGACCCACAATGCTTGTCCTGGAATTTGTGCTGGGAGAGTATATCAAAAAGTGAGTTGAAAAATTTCATCTGTCAAAACTGGTGGACTTGCTTGAGTTGAAATATGGCAATGTCAATGATGCGGCTGATCAGCTTGGCGGGATTCCGGTGATAAGGGAGACGCTTGTTGGATTCCAAGAAGTATTGTATGCGAGATCGATTAATGCAGATTGAACCAATTAAGGAGGGAGAACATGAAATTTCAAAAATTCATTGAGGATTCCGCTAAAAAAAGAAAAATCACAGTTTCTGAAATGCCTTTCGTAACCGTAAAAAAAATCGCTCGAATCAACTCTCTTAAGTTTTCAGGTAATTATTCTGATTCACAAAGTGGGGAATTTTGGATCGCCTATTGCGATACCTACGTGCTCAAGAAGAATCCCTGTTATTTTGGACAAGGCAATCAGATTCTATTATTTGGAGAGGGGCAAAGACCTGATAGCGGCAAAGTCGCAAATAATGGAACCTTCATCATCCATGATTGCTTAAAAGAGGGTGGCAGTACTTTTTTTGCATTTAACAAAGAAGGCAATATATTGATTCAGCAAAAGGGTGGAATGTCTATCTACAACAATAATGCCATCTCTTCGGATGGAAAATTTGCCGCTTGTATGATTGATAGTTACTTACATTTTTTTGATCTCGAATTATGCTCACTTCAATGGAAGATAAAATCTGCGACTTTAGGAGGATGCTCATTCTCGAGTGGAAGCTACTACCGAGTAGATGCCGAGAATAGACTTTTGTTTTTACAGTGCAGAAATAATGACCTGAGTTACCGATACGATTTTGAAGGTAACTTTCTTGATAAAGAAAAATGGGAAGAGGATAAAGTAGCTTACGCCACACCGTCCGAACTTTATTATATTGTCAAAGAGCACCTCACTATTGAAGGCAGCGCTATCTCACCAAATAAAGCTGATGAACTGATCTCCCTTCTTAACCGAGCCTTAGCAGCCAAAGAAACAGATCATAACCCAAATCTTAAGGCTCAGATCTATGAAATGTTGGGCGAAGTTTATGAGACCCAGAACGAAATAGATCAGGCGATCGGGAATTATGAATGGGCATTGTCATTAGAACCGGAGCATAAAGCCTATATCTATAGAAAATTGGGTGAAGCCTATGAGTCTCAGTACAAAATAGATCAGGCGATCGAAAATTATGAGATGGCACTACATTGCAACCCAAAGGTTGGGGTCAAACGAAAACTCGACAAATTAAATAAACATGCGCAAGATTACTCGATGAAATAGAGTCCGTTTTCACTAAATTGAATCGAGACTTAGAGCACTACTTTAAAAAAAATTTGCAAGGGAGATCATGTGAGAAGCTACCAAGATTTACGCAAAGCGATTGAAACAATTCTGAGGATAAATACCAGAGCATTTAAGCGCACCCAGTCAATTGGAAATTGGGTCAAAGAAATCCGTGAACAAATCACTAAAAATCGTGTATTGCTGGATTTGGAGGATGAAAGTGCCAAGCTGAAGGTTCTGAAAATATTTTTCAGAGACATTATACAGAAAGGCGTTCCTGGCGAAACCTGCATGAAGGTGGAAAGGCTGCTGGATCAAAAGATAAAAAACATGGATGACCTAACGACGAAAAACTACAAGCATGTAATGAAGATGTCAGGCTATCGTTTTCCTAACGAGTTTTACATCTGGGACGAAATGGTCGCGGTCATGGAAAGCGAGTATAATTGGAACTGGCGGGGCTATGTCGATAGGGCTGAAAGAAACTACCGAGATAATTTTAAGGATGATGCCTTTTTGAAAATTAAGGGAGTGGGTGTAAATGTTAGAAACCTCTGCCTTTCAAATTTTAGCCCTCATTTCCCTAAAATTGATAAGCATATCAAAGTCGTCTTCAATCGGCTTAAGATCGGTGAGCTAGTGATTGGTAAGCAGTTTCCGAACTCTTGGGGCAAGATCGAAAAGCTTCACCCCGTTTTTGTTAAAGTATCTGACGCTTTAGATAGAGAGTATTCGGAAACAGACCTTGATCGAATCTTCTGGCACTTTGGCCGAGAAATCTGTACCAATGACAATTTGGATTGCGCCCTGTGTAGAATCGAAGAGATTTGTCCCTTTGAGATGAAAGTTCTGGACTAATCTGGTCTGCCCATCAACAACTGACACCGAGTTAAGCTGCATGTTTGGCCTCAAACGCTTCTGAAAGGAGCGATATGATCACATCTCAACCATCAACTATTGAGAGCAGGCGGGTCGGGACATTCTTGCTTGATCAAAGGGGTCAAGAGCAAAAAATATTGCAACCCGTAACGACATAGGTTACAATTAGAAAATGATACAGAGCTTTAAGCATAAGGGACTGGAGCTATTCTTTAAAACAGGAAGAAAATCCGGTATCCAAGCCAAGCATTCTAAACGGATTCAATTAATTCTCGGTCGCCTCAATGCCTCCACCTCTGCTGATGATATGAATTTACCGGGTCTGTATCTACACCAACTCTCTGGAAAACGCTCTCAATATTGGTCAGTGAGAGTTAGCGGTAACTGGCGTATTACTTTTCGTTTTAATGGTGTCCATGCCGAAGTTGTTGATTATGAGGATTATCACTGAGGAGACATTATGTTAATGCATAACCCACCACATCCAGGCGAAGTGCTAAAAGAACTTTGTATTAAGCCCCTGGGCTTAACGGTTACCGATGCGGCAAAGGCTCTAGGCGTTAGCCGCAAGACATTGTCTGCCATTCTTAATGGCAAATCCGGTATCAGTCCTGAAATGGCGGTACGCTTATCCATTGCCTTTCGTACTTCATCGGAAAGCTGGTTAAATCAGCAAACTCAATATGACCTATGGCAAGCAGAGCAGCATCGTGATGAACTGCAGGTTAAGCAACTCCCTGCAGCATAGGTTTGAAACAATCATGAGGAACAGAGCAGGGTCACATCTCAACCATCAACTATGAGGAACAGAGCAGGGTCACATCTCAACCATCAACTATTGAGACAGACCGAAACAGTCTTGCTTGGTTACTTTTTATATCAAATTTTCCACTAGACCTATTTCCGCAATGCAGGCTACAGTAATGTCCATTACTATAATGGAGGTTGCGATGAAATTTTACAGCCGCGAAAAAGAGTTGGCACTCTTGCGGCAAATTGAAAAATCGGCTCAAGTTTCAGCCAAAATGACGGTTATTGTCGGTCGACGTAGAATTGGAAAAACCAAACTGGTGCAAAAAGCGTTTGACCACAAACTCTATTTTTTTGTCGCCAAAAAAAATGAAGCACTTCTTTGCGATGAATTTATCCCGATCATCGAAGAAAATCTAAACATTAAAGTCCATGGTCAATTCAGTAAATTCAGCAGCCTATTTGCGTTTTTACTGGAACAAGCAAAAATGCAGTCGTTCACCTTGGTTATTGATGAATTTCAAGAGTTTATCAATATTAACAACAGTGTTTATTCTGATATGCAAAATCTCTGGGACAGTAACAAAGAGAGTTCAAAAATGAACCTGGTATTAAGTGGTTCAGTTGACTCCCTGATGAGTAGAATCTTTACCGACAAGAAAGAGCCACTGTTTGGGCGTGCCGATTATAAAATCAACCTGAAACCGTTTGCCGTCACCACCATAAAAGAAATTCTTCAGGAAAATTCTCAGGACTATACCTCTGACGACTTGTTGGCCTTTTATGTTTTAACTGGCGGGATAGCTAAATATATTGAGATATTTGTTGATCATCAAGCCTTTACCCTGCAAGCGCAATTAGATCTTATTTTTGCTGAGTATTCGCTTTTTCTTGAGGAAGGAAAAAACTTGTTAATCGAAGAGTTTGGCAAAGATTACACCACCTACTTTTCAATTCTTTCTCTCATTTCAGCCTCAAAAACCACCCGCAGTGAAATTGAAGGGACTTTAGAAAAAAATGTTGGCGGCCATCTGGACAGACTCGAGAACGAATATACCATCATAAAAAAAGTGCGGCCAATTTTTGCCAAGCCCGGAAGTAGAACCGTAAAATACGAAATTATTGATCATTTTTTCAACTTCTGGTTCCGCTTCATCTACAAATATAAAAGTACCATCGAAATCGAAAACTATCCTTATGTAAAAAGAATCGTTTTAAGAGATTATCCAACGTATAGTGGTCGTTTTTTGGAGAAGTTCTTCATTGAAAAACTGAAACGTTCCCATGACTTTTCAACAATCGGCACCTACTGGGAGACAAAAAATCTCAACGAAATTGGTATTGTCGCAGTAAACGATGAGGACAAAACGATGCTTATTGCTGAAGTAAAAAGGAATAGAGAAAAGATCAACCTTGACCAACTCAAAAAGAAAGCAACAAAACTGCTTGCTAAGCACCTGGAATATAAAACCCAATTTATTGGCTATTCGTTGCAGGACATGTAGCTATTGAGGGACTTGGGGCAGACCGCAGCCACTTTATTGCATGATGCGGTAAAAATTATACTCTGGCTGACTCCAGAAAGAGCCCAGCAACATCATCGGCCTACTCCCTGCCGACAACAGGAACATCGGGATAAACATTGCGAGCGTTTTTACTCTTCATCCTCGCGGCTGAAAGTAACAAATGCCATCCCCGGGCGGCGGCTGGCTTCGCGCATGGCAAAATGGACATGCTCCAGTTGCCATCCTTCGGCAGTCCAGGTATTAAATATTTTCTCCAGACTCAGGTCATCGACCTGACTGGTTTCGACAACTTTATAGATCAACATGCTTGACGATCTCCTGTAACTTTTGGTTGATTACGCTGGTGGTTAAAAATCTATCTGATTAGCGCTAATCAGGAAAAATCTATGCAGAAAATCTATTTCCGTTTACAAATCAGTCAACAACAATACCTGCAATATTATCAAGGAACCGCCAGTGCAGTTCAAGTGATTGCTGAAAATGGTCAGAATATCCAGTTTCCAGCAATCAGAGTCCGTCCATTCCTGACCCACAGTGGCATTCACGGTCGCTTCTGTTTGACAATTGGCGAGGACAACCGTTTTATCAACCTGGAGAAGCTTTCTGCTTAGACTTTCTCCGCTCTAGCCATAAAATCCGCTGAACCAGTGGGGGATGAGAAAAATAGAAAAACGCGTACCACGGATGGGGAAACAGATTGCTGAGATTTTCCCGCGCCAGTTTCACCAACCCGGAAGCAAGATGCTCGCCACTGCCCACCATATCGATAGCAAATTGATCGGCCTGTCGTTCATGACGACGTGACCACCAACTGCTGAGAGGCATCCAGAAAAAACCGATTAACGAAGCAACCCAACCGAGAACAACCATCTGCCCGGCAAATGAGAGTTGTTCCAGACCCAACCAACTGGGAAGAATCTGATTGTTCAACAGCGTAAATGCCAACCAGCAACTAAAGAGGGCCACGATCTGACTTTTGATCAACTGTTGGCGCAGATGACCACAACGCCAGTGACCTAATTCATGGGCTAAAACGGCAAGAAGTTCTTTATTATTGAGTTGCTCCATCAGGGTATCAAACAGAACAACCCGCTTCACCTTGCCGATTCCGGTAAAATAGGCGTTACTGTGGCCACTGCGGCGGGAAGCATCAACCTGGAGAACTTTTCCGGCATGTGCTCCCGCTTTTTCGAGTAATGCCCGGACATCTTGCTCTAAATCGGCTTTTGCCAATGGGGTAAACTTAAAAAACAGTGGCTCAATCAAGTAGGGTGATAAGTAGAGGAGAAACAGTGAAATAATTGCCCAGAAGCTCCAGACCCAGATCCACCAGTGTTGCGGACTCCACTGAATCAGCCAGAGCGCCCCGCCAACCAACAGACAAAACAGGATGGTGCCGATCAGCAGTGATTTTAACAGGTCGGTGCACCAGAGCTTAAAACTCATCCGGTTAAAACCGAAACGCTCCTCCAAAACAAAATTCTTGTAAAGAGAAAATGGCAGTCCGATCACCATCTGAACCAGAGCCAGTATGCCGAAAAACAGTAAGCCGTTGATGACAAAATGGTTGCTGAGACGCCCCACCCATTGATCATACCAAGGGAGAATCCCACCAAACAAGAACAGGAGAGTCAAAACAACCCCGACAAGATCTTCGACAAAACCAACCCGATCCCCCGCCAGAGCATAGGCGTCACTATGATCGAGCCGTTCTTCATCAATCTGCCCGGCAAATACTTTCGGCAGTGGCTTTCGTCCTTTTCCCCGATGGCGAAGGTTAAGCCAATCCAAACCAAAACGGATGACGGTCACGAGAAGATAAAGTGATAGCAATAGTATTTTCATCTATTTCCCCGCCCGTTCCAGCCGCAGCAGATCACCCTCTTCAGCCCAGTCGGGGAGTTTCATGCGGAGTTGAGAGTTTGGCTGTCCTGCGGGCAGCACATTGCCGGAAAAATCAAATATTTCATCAACTTTGAATTTGTGCTGGCGCATCTGCGGGCCGATCAGCTCAACCTCCTCACCAACTAAAAAACGGTTTTTCCCTGCCACCCACAGCCCCTCTACATCGCGTTGGACAAAACCGACAAAATCATGAGTACGGATATAGTGGGTATCTTCAGCATGGATTTTCGCGTCCTCGTGGCCAAACAGAAACCCAGTATCGTAGGGGCGATGACTGACCTTCTCCAACTCCTCCCGCCAGAGGGGATCAATATCGGTAGGATCGACAGTGAGTCGATCAATGGCATCCCGGTAAACACGCGCGGTTGTCGCCAGATAGTAGAGGCTTTTCATCCGCCCCTCAACTTTGAAGCTGTCAATACCTGCAGCAATCAGTTCCGGCAATTGCTCCACCAGACAAAGATCACGACTGTTCATGATATAGGTGCCACGGTAGTCCTCTTCGATGGCAAAACTCTCCCCCGGGCGGGTCTCTTCGACCAGGGCATAATTCCAGCGACAAGGCTGAGCGCAATCCCCTCGGTTGGCACTGCGTCCGAGTAACGCAGTAGAAAGGAGGCAACGCCCCGAATGGGCAACACACATGGCACCATGAACAAAACATTCCAGTTCGACTTCAGTTTGGCCGGCAAAACCACAAATATCATCCAGAGTTAATTCTCTGGCCAGATTAATTCGGCTGACACCATTCCTGCGCCAGAATTCAGCCGTCTGTGGATTACAACTATTACTTTGAGTAGAAAGATGAACCAACTGCTGCGGATCAACCCTGCGAATCGTCGCCAGCACTCCAGGATCGGCAATAATATAGGCATCCAGATCAAGGGGTTTCAGTTCTTCAAGCAGATCGTCCAGAGCAGAGAACTCATTCGGTCGTAGCGAAGCATTGAGAGTCAGATAGAGAGCGATATCAGCCTCACGCGTCAACTGCCGGGCAATGCGTAATTGCTCGATATCAAAATTTCCGGCGTGAGCCCGCAAACCAAAATCAGCAGTCCCCAGATAAACCGCATCGGCACCAAAACGGATCGCAGTTTTCAGCTTCTGCATATCCCCGGCTGGTAACAGCAGTTCGGGACGGTTTTTATTTAAACTTTGGATCATTTAAAAATTCCTTAGTTGCTATTTGCACAAACAATTTGTGAAGCATAGCATAAACAGCAAACATGTATCAGTGGATGAACAGCAAAAAAAATGATCTCATACGTAACCCAATTTGCTAGAATGACTCAACCTTGTCGAATTCAAAGAGGAAAATTCAATGATTCTCGATCTTGACAACAAATATATTCAGGCTATCCACTCTCATGCCCCTTTAACCGAAGCAACAATTCTGGAAATCGGCTGTGGTAATGGGCGGATGACCGGTGAAATGGCGGAATATGCGACTAAGATCATAGCAACCGACCTGAGTTTTGAAGCTCTGGAACAGGCTAAAAAAAACGTTGTTGCAGAGAATGTTGAGTTTCTCTACACCCCTGACGGCACCCCCGATCTACCCGCTCATTCTTTTGATATTGTTATTTACACCCTGTCGCTGCACCATATTCCAATCAATAAAATGATCGACAACCTTCGCCATTCAGGGAACCTGCTGAAAGATAACGGCAAGATTGTTGTTGTTGAACCGGGGAATGGTGGTTCCTTTCTGGAAGTTAAAAAACGTTTCGGCGCAGGAAGTGGTGATGAGAGTTTGGAAAAGGAAGCGGCTGTGAGAGCAATGCAAAGCTTTGATGGCTGGCGATTAAGCCCGACATATCACTTTGATGTCGATGTCCTGTTCACCGATAACGTTGATTTTTTTGCTCACAAGCTACCAAGGTATCAGGATATGCCGGCAGACGAGATCAGCGAATTGAAAAACTTCCTGAAAAAACACACAACAGATCGGGGGATTATTTTGACATCAGAGCGACACCTTAATGTCTTAACCCGGAAGCTCTCGCTTAAAAAGTGATGATTTAAAGTCTTTTTTGGAGTATTCTCATTTTTCCAGCTTGACAACCAGTTAAGAAAACTATAATTTTTACTGATTAGTTTTATTTGTGTAAGTCGTGTGGAGTTCGATAAAACCATGAAGCAGATTCTCTCGTTTCTGATAACTGGACTCATCCCATTTTTGGGATTGGTTCTCTTGCTCAGTTCCTGTGCTCCGACACCGGGTCTTGCACCTTCCGGGGCATTGAAGGATCAACTGCGTGAAATAAAACAACAACTGCAACAACAAACCACTCAATTACAGCAATTTCAACAGCAGCTTGCTCAGCTCCAGCAACAGTTATCAGGTGAAAGTATAATCTCAGACCAAATCCAGGGGAACCTGGAAACGCCTAGTCAAGCAACGATTCCAGCTCCGTTAACCCCCAATCAGGAAGCTGTTAGCATCGCCGCGTCAGCATCGTCCTATCTGGCAGCTTTTTCAAACCTGGCTGCGGGTCAGATGTCAGCTGCTGAAATGGGATTTCAGGAATTTCTACGTGATTTTCCAGCTCACCAATATTCTCCCAATGCCCGCTATTGGCTTGCTAGGGCACAATTGTCCCAAGGAAAAATAAATTTGGCGATAGACAATCTGCGCAAAATCATTACTAATCCAAATGCTCAGAATAAGGCTCCTGCGGCGCTAATGCAATTGGCGCGTATTTATCGTCAGGAGGGGCTACAGATACAAGCCGACAACGTCCTAGAACAGTTGCGCAACAGCTATCCTGAAAGCCAGGAAGCGCAACAAATTTACCGGAGCGACGAACCGACCAATTAACGGTCTAGAGCTCTGTCTGAGAGGGAACTGATGACACAAACACTCTTTCGCTGGTTATCGATGCTGATTCTTTTGCTGATCTTGTCAGGAACAAGTCTGGCAATTGCCGCTGAGGAACAAATCTATACCATCAAAAAAGGGGACACCCTCTGGGGTCTTTCCGAAAGATTTATGGATGACCCGTACTACTGGCCTAACGTCTGGGCAAAAAATCCAGAGATTACCAATCCGCATCTGATTTTTCCAGGACAAAAGGTGCGTATTCTGGATGGCCGCCTCAAGATTGTTCCAGCTTATCCAGAAGCAGGAAAGGCAGAAGATACTGAGCAATCAGCACCACCCACTCTGACCAGTACGGTGCAGGAATCAATAAAAATAAAATCGACAGGAAGTGGTGATGGATTCATCCTCACCGATGAAACACCGCTGGGACTGTTAGTCGATTCAGTCGACAATCGTATTTTACTGACAAAAAACGATGTTGTGTACCTCAAGATGAATGACACAACCAGTGTTACTGTTGGTGATACCTACGGATTATTCGAGCGTGGAAACTTGATCAAACACCCGCAGACCAACGAACCAATCGGAACCATGATGTATAATCTCGGGTTCCTGCAGGTCACTGAAATCAATGGTGACACAGTTGTTGCCAAAATCGGTGAAGTTTTCCGTGAAATCGCCCGGGGGGCTGAACTGTTTGAATACATCCCGCAACGCAAAGAGATCACCCTACAGCGCGGCACCACTGATCAAGGTGGGTACATCATTGCAGGACGGGACAGAAAGAGTACCATGTCAGTCAATGATGTTATTTTTGTTGATCTTGGTAGCGACGCTGGTTTAGCAAGTGGTAATTTATTTTATCTTTCCCGACCACGCCAAGCATCTGATGAAATTATCAAGCAAGCTGGCCCAATTCAATTACCTGATGCCGTTCTTGGTGCTGCGGTGGTTATTGAAACCAAAGCAAAAACTGCTTCTGCTATCATTATCAAAAGCACTGATGCCGCATTTATCGGAGATAAGGTGTCGGTTGTAACCAATTAGTTTACCAGTTGAAGAAGAAGCAAATAAAAAAGGATTGGAGTGTTTCAATCCTTTTTTATTTGCAGAATATTCCACTGAGAATTACGGGAGGGGAAAAATGAATGCATCGCAACAAGCTTTACTGAGACTCCATTTGACCCCCGGTCTTGGGCGCATTGCCCTGTTTAAACTCCATCAATACTTTAAAAACTTCAATGCTGCCCTTGATGCTCCGCCACAGCACTGGCGGGAAGCAGGGCTGACAAAAAACCTCTGCGACAAAGTTCCCTCTGAGAATGATCAGAAATTCCTACAAACCTGTCACAAATTAAAATCGCTACAAGTTCGCCTGATCAGTTTTTGGGATGATGATTACCCGTCTCTGCTGCGCGAAATTCATGATCCGCCAGCCCTTCTCTATTTACGTGGGAAATTACCTGAAAAAGACTGCTTTGCCATTGTTGGTTCACGACGAGCAACCAATGCGGGATTGACTTCAACCAGAGAACTGGCAACAACTCTTGCACGACACGATATCTGTATCGTCAGCGGTCTGGCACGTGGAGTTGACAGTGCAGCACACCGGGGTGCGCTTGATGCCAAAGGTGCGACGATTGCCGTTCTCGGATGTGGCATAGATCGGATCTACCCACCGGAAAACAGTAAATTATTTTTTGAAATTCAGCAAGAAAATGCCATCATCACCGAATATCCGCCCGAGACACCACCCCTTGCCGGGCATTTCCCCGGGCGGAACCGCATCATCAGTGGTCTCAGTCGTGGCGTGTTAATTGTCGAGGCTGCCGAAAAAAGCGGATCATTAATCACCGGCGACTTTGCCCTGGAGCAAGGTCGTGAGCTGTTTGCAATCCCGGGTGCGCTGCAGAATCCCAATAGTAAAGGAACCAATCGGCTGTTGAAGGATGGTGCTCAACTTGTCACCGAAGCTGAGGACGTTTTACAAGTGCTCTGGCCGAACCAACCTTCAAAACAGCAACAGATCCAATATAATGATTTCACTGATCAACTGGACAAACCGGCTCTAAGTGTCTTCCAGATGCTCGGGCATGAGCCCCGTCACAGTGACGAAATTGCCCGGGAATGCGGCTTGACTCCCATGGAGCTTTCCGCTATTTTACTCGACCTAGAGCTCCGGGGTGGGATACAAACACTCCCGGGCAATCATTATATCCGTGGGTAAAGATCAACTTGAAACCCGATATGGGAGGTTCTTTGCGTGAGCGAGTTCTGGCGATTGTTACCCTGATCGCCCAATATGTTCTGGGGGCAGAAGATACCCCAATCAGCGAGCAGGAATTGAAGACTAAACTGATGTCGGTCGGTTTTGATGCCGATGAGATCAATGATGCTTTTTCCTGGATGGAAACGATTGCTTTACAACCTCAAGCAGAATCGGCACTCGTGACCCCACTGATGGAACACCCCACCTATCGGGTTTTCAGTTCCGTGGAGCAGCAAAAACTGACCACTGAAGCGAGAGGTTTTTTAATCAAAGTTCGCACGATGGGATTGCTCTCAGACGAGGCACAGGAAGAAATCATTGATCGAGCCACACGCGGGACAGAAGATCCGACCACCGAACAAGAGATCAAGTTGATCACAATTCTAACTCTTCTGTCGCACTCGAGTAACCTCTGGTTACGAGAGATAGACTGCTTCCTGGAAAACGACTGGGCTCGCATTTATCACTAAAATATTTCATTATATAATTGACACAATTTTTTACATCTGCCCATCCGGATCTATCGGAAATGGGGCATATAGAGGAATCAAATGGCACAATCACTGGTTATCGTCGAGTCACCGGCGAAAGCAAAAACTATCGAAAAGTTTCTGGGCAAGGGCTACAAAGTTCTCGCCTCTTATGGACACGTCCGCGCCCTGCCAAGTAAACAGGGCTCGGTTGATACCGTTAATAATTTTAAGCCCAATTACAAGGTTCTCGCCGACAGTGAAAAACATATTGGTGTACTAAAAAAGGAAGTTGCTAAGAGTGACGAATTAATCCTTGCAACTGACCTTGACCGCGAAGGTGAAGCGATTGCATGGCACCTTCTGGAAGCCCTCAGTATTGATGAACAAGCTAAAAAACCTACCGTTAAAAGGGTCACTTTCAACGAAATCACCCAAACGGCCATTGATGAAGCGATGGCTCATCCACGCGCAATTGATCGTAATATGGTCGATGCGCAACAAGCACGCGCGGTTCTCGACTATCTGGTTGGTTTCAATCTTTCACCATTCCTGTGGAAGAAAATCCGTTATGGACTCTCTGCAGGGCGGGTTCAATCGGTTGCACTGCGCCTTATCTGTGAGCGTGAAGATGAGATAGATGCTTTCAAGCCGCGTGAATATTGGAGTATTGAGGCTTCTCTGGCTAACCTTGCCAAAAGTCCATTGACAGCAAAACTTCACAGTTGCGATGGAAAGACCCTAAATAAATTTGCTATTTCCACCCAGAAACAAGCTGAAGAGATTCTTACCGAACTGGAGCAGGTTCAATTTCAGGTAGCATCTCTGGAAAAGAAAGAACGCAAACGCAACCCTGCTCCACCCTTTACCACCAGTACCCTGCAGCAGGAAGCCAGCCGCAAACTTGGCTTTTCAGCACGAAAAACCATGAGTGTTGCGCAGAAGTTATATGAGGGAATTAAGGTTGAGGACGGAACCCACGGTTTGATCACCTATATGCGAACCGACTCGGTTGCCCTGTCGACAATTGCAACCAGTGAAGCACGCGAGGTTATCTGCCATCTTTACGATGAAAGTTACGCCCTGGATAAACCGCGTGTATTTAAAAACAAAAGTAAGAACGCTCAAGAAGCGCATGAGGCCGTTCGGCCAACATCTGTCGCCCGCACACCTGCACAACTGAAGCAATATCTAAGCTCGGATCAACACCGACTCTATGAGTTAATCTGGAAACGTACCGTAGCGTCACAAATGACTCAGGCAATTTTTGATGCGACCAGGGTCGATATCGCCGCCGGAGAACGCTACAGCTTTCGGGCAACCGGCCAGATTATCCGCTTCCCCGGGTTTATGGTTCTCTATATCGAGGGAACCGATAACGGTGACGATGAAAACAAAGAGGGCTTGCTGCCACCATTGAGTGAGGGGGAGAAACTCAGCAAAGAGCAACTCATCCCGGAACAGCACTTCACCCAACCACCTCCGCGCTTTACCGAAGCCAGTTTGGTCAAAACGCTGGAAGAATATGGTATTGGCCGTCCATCAACTTACGCCAGTATTATGAATACCTTGGTCAGCAGAAAATACGTCCGTCTGGAAAAACGCACCTTCTTTCCGGAGGATACGGGACGAGTTGTAACCAAACTGTTGACGGAACATTTCAGTCAATATGTTGATTATGACTTTACTGCAGGACTGGAAGAGGAACTGGATGCTGTTTCACGTGGGGAGCTAGCCTGGATCCCACTGATCAAACAGTTCTGGGATCCTTTCATTGCCCTGCTGCGACGCAAGGATCAAGAAGTCAGCAAAGCTGACATAACAACGGAAAAAACTGATAAAACCTGTCCCGAATGTGGCAAGGAGCTGGTCATTAAACTCGGGCGTTCAGGTCGTTTTCTTGCCTGTTCCGGGTTTCCCGATTGCCGTCATACTGAACCGCTGAATACAGATGGTAAAGAGGTCGAGGAACCGGTTTTATCCGAAGAAAAATGTGAGAAATGCGGATCGCCAATGCTGATCAAATCTGGACGCTATGGAAAATTCCTGGCGTGTAGTGGCTATCCAAAATGTAAAAACATTCAACCCCTGGAAAAACCCAAGTCCCTTGGTATCACCTGTCCAGAATGTGGTGAAGGGGAAATGATGGAAAAGAAGAGCCGTTATGGAAAGATCTTCTACTCCTGTAATCGCTACCCCAAATGTAAATACGCCCTCTGGAATCCCCCCAAAGAAGAGCCTTGCCCAAAATGTGGCTGGCCACTGACAGAGATCAAGACCACCAAACGGTGGGGCACGGTTCAGCGTTGTCCACAGGAAAACTGTGATTGGGAAAAAGAACTCATTCCACCGGTAAAGAAAGCCCCAGCTAAAAAAGCGGCAGCGAAGAAGAAACCGGCAGCAAAGAAAAAGGCGCCGGCAAAAAAATCGACTAAAAAAACAACCTGAATCATCAGTAACATAGTATAATTTTATCGGTCGAACCATACAGGTTCGACCGATTTGCGTTTAAAAGGAATAAAAATGGAAATCACCATTATCGGTGCCGGTTTGGCTGGATGTGAAGCAGCCTGGCAAGCTGCCCAAGAAGGCTGTCAAGTCAGCTTGTACGAAATGAAACCAATCCAGTTTTCTCCGGCTCATCAAAGTGAGGGATTGGCTGAGCTGGTCTGCTCTAACAGCCTGCGTGGTGCGGGGATGAATAATGCCGTCGGTTGCCTCAAGGAAGAACTGCGCCGCTGCGGTTCCCTGTTTATTGAAGCAGCTGATGCTACGTCAGTTCCAGCTGGGGGGGCTCTAGCCGTCGACCGGGATGAATTTTCCACATATATCAGTGATAGAATTACTGCCGAATCAAATATCAAGCTGATCCGTGAAGAAGTCACCAAACTTCCGATGGATGCAACGACTATCCTTGCCAGCGGCCCACTGACTTCTGACAAACTTTCTGCTGAACTGGAAAAGTTAACCGGGAGTGAACATCTCTACTTTTATGATGCCATTGCGCCAATCGTCGAAGCTGATTCTATCGATTTTGCTATTGCCTGGCGCGCGTCCCGCTATGATAAAGGGGGCGACGATTATATCAACTGCCCGATGAATGAAGAACAGTACTTCACTTTTGTTCAGGAACTGGTTGATGCAGATAAAGTCACCGGACGCGAGTTCGAAAAATTGATCCATTTTGAAGGGTGTATGCCGATTGAAGAAATGGCCAGTCGCGGCGCACAAACTCTCTCCTTCGGGCCGATGAAACCGGTCGGTTTGCCCGATCCAAAAACCGGCAAGATCCCCTACGCGGTTCTGCAATTGCGCCAGGATAACCGCCACGCATCACTGTTTAATCTGGTTGGTTTTCAGACCCGTTTGACCTATCCCGAACAGAAAAGAATCTTCAGTACTGTTCCTGGACTGGAGAAAGTACAGTTTGCCCGGCTCGGCAGCATGCACCGCAATACTTTTATCAACGCGCCAGAATGTCTGACCGCATCGCTGCAATTTAAAGCAGCGCAAAATATTTTTGCCGCAGGGCAATTGAGCGGCGTTGAAGGCTATGTTGAATCAGCAGCCTGCGGTTTTCTGGCGGGCATTTTTGCCGCATATCAACTTCGTGGTGAAATATTTTCTGCACCCCCCAGAGAAACGGCTCTTGGTGCACTGTTAAGCCATCTATCGTCCGCTGGTGAGTCTAACTACCAGCCGATGAATATTAATTATGGCCTCTTCCCACCCCTGGAATTGAAGCGTAAAATGAAACGTGCCGATCGACGCCTGGCCATGGCAGATCGAGCTCTTACCACCCTTCCCCAGTGGTGGGAACCTGTCGCTTCCAGGCGGGAGGAGGGACAATGAAGGATCAGCTCATTCTGGCGTCAGCCTCACCGCGTAGACGAGAGCTATTACAACAGATCGGACTTGATTTTCAGGTTATTCCCAGTCAGGCAGAGGAACACGTCCTCGCTGGAGAGACACCGGAAGAACACGTGATCCGTTTAAGTCTCGACAAGGCGACCGAAGTTGCAAGGCGGAAAAACATAGCGGGTCGCTGGTTCATCGGCAGTGACACGATTGTTCTGTACGATGGACAAATTCTTGGCAAACCACAAGATGAAGCCGAAGCGGCAATGATGCTGAAAAAACTCTCAGGACAGGAGCATCGGGTTCTTTCCGGCTTTGCCATTATTGATCGACAGTCCGGTGAACAGCGCACTGAAGCGGTCTGCACTAAAGTCTGGTTTCGTCAATTGACAGAAGGAGAAATTACAGGCTACATTGCCACTGGAGAACCTGCTGACAAAGCGGGAGCCTATGCAATCCAAGGGCTCGGAATTTGTTTTGTTGCCAGGATTGAGGGGAGCTACACCAATGTTGTCGGCCTGCCTTTATGCAAGCTGACACTGGCGATGAAAGAGCTGGGTGTGCCGCTGCTAATATGATTCTGGTAGAACGGTACAACACATTGTAGATGGATCAGAGGGACCAGAGAAAGGGTGTCTAGTGTCTGGATGGCGACAGTCAGGCCCAGGGACGGGTTCATGCATCCCTGAGATAGATAGTGCCAGTCTATTTTGCACAACTGTTACAACTTTCCGGGGTAAAACTGATGAACAATATTGCCGCTAATCTTGCAAAAATTCACGATCGGATTGCCAAAGCCTGTCTGAAAACTGGTCGCAACCCTGAAGAAGTCAGACTGATTGCTGTCTCCAAAGTGAAACCGGCTGAACTGATTGAAGAAGCCTTCCACTCTGGTCAAATACTTTTCGGCGAAAGTTACGTCCAGGAATTCCGTAATAAAGAGCCGCTGGTCAAGGCGTCAGTTCAATGGCATTTTATCGGTGGACTGCAAAGTAACAAGGTTAAATATCTCCGTGGTAAAGTTGCCATGATCCACTCAGTTGACCGCATCTCTCTCGCTGAAGAAATTGACCGTCAATGGGGAAAAATTGATAGCTCTGTTGAAATTCTGCTGCAGGTAAATGTTGCTGGTGAAGCGAGTAAATCGGGTTGTGCTCCCGAAAATCTGGAGAATCTGGTGCGATTGATTGCCCCATTGTCCAACTTAAGAATTAAAGGGCTGATGTGCCTCCCTCCCCATTCTGATGATCCCGAACAGGTTCGTCCATTTTTCAGGCAGTTATGCGAACTTTCTGCACAGATTAATAAATTACACCTCCCCGGCGTCAGCATGACTGAACTCTCCATGGGAATGAGTGGGGATTTTGAAGTTGCCGTAGAAGAAGGGGCAACCCTGGTCAGAGTCGGAACAGCCATCTTTGGCGCACGAATTAAACAGGTTTGAAATGAAAAAAATAAATTACCTCCTCTTTGACCTTGATGGCACTCTGGTCGATTCGGTTCCCGATCTCACCACGTCTCTCAATCTACTCCGAATGGAATTGGCTTGTTCGCCGCTAACGGAAAAACGGGTTGCCAGTATTGTCGGGGATGGAGTGACTATTCTGGTCAAACGAGCTCTTGGAGAAGAGCTCTATCACTCTGCCCACCGAGACAGGTTTCTGGAATTGTACGACGAACATCTGCTCGACAATACCCGCTGTTATCCAGGAATTGAAGAACTCCTGACCAAATATCCAGCAGACAAAATGGCCATTGTCACCAATAAGCCCTATCAATTGACCATGAAGCTGCTTGACGGGCTAAACCTGACCAGGCATTTCAAAATGATTGTTGGTGGTGACAGTTATACTGAAAAAAAGCCTCACCCTCTGCCGGTGCTCAAAGCACTGGAAGGTCTATCCGCTGACCCGCAACAAGCCGTTATGATTGGCGATCATCACACCGATCTTTACTCCGGACGCAACGCAGGGACAGCTACCTGTTTCTGTGCCTATGGACTGGGGCATAGCAATAGTCTTAAATCCGATTTCCGTGCAGAACAACCAACCGATCTGCTCCAGCTGTTTCCCGGTTCATCTTTTGACTGAAAAAAATCTGACCACTCGAGAGATTGCCTTTTTCTTTTTTCCACTGGTACTCAATGTCCAATTGATGAGTATTTCCCATACCGTCATTAATGGCGCCCTGGCCAGACTTGACGATTACATCACTGCCCTGGCTGGCATGTCGGTCGCACTGGTGGTTCACCTGTTTATTGCTTCCCCATCGTACCAGAATCACACCATTACCATCGCTATGGTTCGTGGACGGAAATCATTACTCGGGGTTTTGATATTTATCAGTCTGGTCGCTATATATGTTGCTGTGATGTTGTCCTTGATCGCTTTCACTCCACTCGGTGATTTCGTCCTGATCAAGCTCCTCGGAACCCCTGTCGAAGTTGCTGCAGAGGCAAAAAAAGCCCTATACATATTAGCCTTCCTCCCATTTTTTACCGGCATCCGGGGCTTTTGTCAGGGGCTGATCATCCGTGCCCGAAAAACCAGCCTGGTTTCATTCGCCACCGGAGTCCGAGTCATGGCGTTGTTTGGATTTCTCTCAATTGGACACAAGTGGTTTTACGGTGCTCAGTTTGGAGCTTTTGCTCTGGTCAGCTGTGTTGTAACAGAAACACTGGTCATTTCCTGGCTGGCCTGGAAAACCGGGCTACCGCAGAATCGGGGAGAAACAGAGAAAACTACCGGGGCAGTCTTACGCTACTCATTTCCACTTGCCTATTCATCCTGTCTGCAACAAACGATCCCCTTGCTGATCAGTTCAATTATTGGTCGACTGCATGATGGAGCTCTGGCTCTGGCGGCTTTTGGCGTGATCCGTGGATTCTTGTTCATGCTGGCCGGACCGATGCGCAATCTGCAACAAGCCTATCTGACTCTGGTCAAGACGAGGGCAGATAACCGTACCTTGCTCCGCTTCAGTTTCACGATCTCCCTATGTCTCGGATTTTTGGTGCTGTTAGCTGCAGGCCCTCTGAATCAATTTTTGCTCGGCCAACTGCTCGGAGTAGAAACCGATTTACGTCACTATCTGCAATTGCCACTTGCGGCTTGCGCAGTTTTCCCGTTCTTTTATGGGCTGACCAACCTGCTACGTGGTTGGTTTTCCGGAGCCGATCAGACGGGACAACTGGGGCGCTCCACCCTCCTTAAAAGCGGATTTCTCCTGCTTCTCTGGTGGCCTCTGGTTGCCTGGCAACCCCCTATTTCGGGTATTGCCATTGCCATTAGTTTATTGCTGACTGCCGAGATACTGGAATCATTTTATCTCTACTGCCAACGCCAACAACAATCAGAAAAGATTCGTCATTCCGCGCCACTCTGAAAAGATAAATATCAGGGTTGTGACATTAAACGTATAAAAAAGCTGGCTTTTCCGGTAGCAAACACAGTTAAATTATGGTTAAATGCCGCCTTTAAAATTTAAAGTTCCAGCATATCTAAAAGGAGTTAAATATGTACAGTTGTTCTGATCTGAAAAAAGGGCTTAAAGTGCTGATTGATGGGGAGCCACACGTCATTGTTCAGTACGATTTTACCAAGCCGGGAAAAGGCCAATCACTGTATAAATGTAAACTTCGCAATATGATTACTGGTTCTTTGTTTGATCGCACTTATCGTAGCGGCGAATCTTTCGAACCGGCCAGTCTGGAAGAACGTGATATGCAATATCTTTATCAGGATGACAGTGGCCATGTCTTTATGGATAAAAAAACCTATGAGCAGGTTATTCTCACTGAAGAAACACTTGGTGATGATAAATATTTTTTGATCGATAATATGGATGTTGAAATTCTGATGTATGGTGAGCGGGCAATTGGTATCAGTCTCCCTAATTTTGTCAACCTGCGAGTCACTCAATCAGATCCCTGGGTCAAGGGGGACACCGCTGCTGGCAACAACAAACCAGCAACAGTTGAGACTGGCTACACCCTGCAAGTTCCCTCCTTTGTTGATGAAGGAACCCTGATTCAGATTGACACCCGCACCGGTAACTATGTGACGCGTGTCAAAGAATGATGGCGGCCATCTGATTTATGCTTTAGAAACCGTCAAAGAGTAGAGTATGGACCCAAACTGGCAACTAGCTGCCAAACGAGACACCCTGGAAAAGCGAGCCCGGATTATCCAACAGATTCGGGCTTTCTTTATTGAACGGAGTTTTCTTGAAATCGAGACTCCACACCGCATTCCTGCCAATGCACCAGAACTTTATATTGATGCAATCCCTTCCTCCGACTGGTTTCTGCAGACCTCCCCCGAACTCTGCATGAAGCGACTTTTGGCCGCAGGATATGACAACCTGTTTCAAATCTGCCGTTGCTGGCGTGCCGGGGAACGCGGCACAACACATTTACCTGAATACAGCATGCTGGAATGGTATCGCGGCCATTGTGATTACCAGCAATTAATGGATGACTGCGAAGCTCTTTTCCTCCATCTGAGCTCTGATCAGCAAATAAGCTGGCAGGGGAAGATAATTGATCTGTCTCCCCCCTGGACACGAATGACGATCGCTGAAGCTTTTTTACAATTCAGCTCCATAAGTCTTGAGACAGCACTGACCACTGACGAATTCTCCCCAGTCATGGCTCTAGAGATTGAACCGAAGCTCCCCCCCTGTCAGCCAATCTTTCTCACTGAGTACCCCAGCAAACACGCCGCTCTAGCAAGAAAAAAACCGTCAAATCCACTGGTTGCAGAACGCTTTGAATTGTACATTGGTGGGTTGGAAGTTGCCAACGCATTTTCAGAGCTGACAGATCCGGTTGAACAACAGCAAAGATTCGCTAAAGAAGAATTACAACGCCGAAAAAATGGCAAACCTCCCTATCCAAGTCCTGACCCATTCCTTAAAGAACTTGCGACCCTTCCCCCATCAGCAGGCATTGCACTCGGTATTGATCGCCTGATAATGCTGTTTTGCGATAAAATTGAGATAGGTGAAGTTGTCAGTTTTACACCAGAGCAGCTTTAATAAAACCAGGAACAATCAAATAGAGCCACTTTTAAAAGTCTTAAAATTTCAGGAATCGTCATTCCCGCACAGAGCGGGAATCCAGGAGTTTTCAGGGTTTGACAAAAACTGGATCCCCGTTTTCACGAAGACAACGAATTTTACAAGAGGCTCAATATTTAAAAATTACCATCTTATCAAACAGCCTTCTGGACAATGTCGACACTCAATATCGTCCAAAAGGCGAAAAAAAACAACCCTTCTTCTGGCTGTTTAGTTGTGACAAACTATCCTGCTACTCACACGACCGCAATAATAACTGCGGTCGTGTGAACTCTGCTACAGAAGGATTGGCCTGTCACAATACTTACTTAGTGTGTATTATGGCGCGTTCGGTTAGCCAGGATAACAGGATCAATCACTTCTCCACAGACACTGCATTTCCAAGCATCAAAGGCGCGCACAAAATCATAATACTTCTCGGTATACATCCTTCCTTTACATTTTGGACATTTCATCTTTTACCCCCATAATCAAGATATGAACACCACTTATGGACAAAAGAACCTATGCAGCTCATTAATACATGAGTCGTGCCAAATTTTAATGAAAGGGCGGAGTAACAACTCAAAATATATTATTATCATTAATTTCGCTAGGTTAAGACAAACAGAGAAAAAGAATTTTCTAAAATACTACAACCATCCTATCCATTTCATAAAACTGTAAAAAAAATTGTCACTTTTCGTCATTAAAATGGCGCCTGGTGGCATCGTTATTTCTCAATCCGAAGACGATGAGGTGGAGATTGTCTTACTCTTTGTTTTAAAACAACAGCAAAAATACCTCAAACCCATGTCGCCAACAAATTGACGCATCCAACAAAACGTTAATTATTTGACGGAAAGTTTTTTTTCCACCAAAAAAAACGGCTCCTGCCTGGGGAAAGCAGAGCCACTAAAAAAGAGACCTATCCTCTTAACTACTGATTATCTTTATATAACTTATAAATCAATGCATCAGCAAGAGCCTGATATGAAGCATCGATGACGTTACTGCTAACACCCACAGTCCCCCAGCGCGAATCCCGATCGCCAGACTCCACCAACACCCTGATCACCGAATCTGTCCCCTGGCTAGCAGGCAAAACCCTTACTTTATAATCGAGTAATTTCACATCACCAATCTGTGGATAAAAACTGATCAACGCCTTACGCATGGCAGAATCCAGGGCATTAACCGGGCCATTACCATCGGCAGCGGTGTGCTCAACTTTACCACCAACTTTCACCCGGATAGTTGCTTCCGAGACAGGTTCTTGATCACTTTCACGCAAGGTATCAATCACCCGGTAGGCAGTCACCGCGAAGTAGTGTTTCAATTGACCCATCGCCTTAAGCATCAACAGCTCAAAGGAGGCTTCTGCCCCTTCGAACTGGAAGCCCTGATTCTCCATCTCCTTGATATCTTCCAGAATTTCCAAAGTCACAGGGTCTTTACTATCGAGTTCGATACCACACTCTTCGGCCTTGGCAAGAATATTAGACCGGCCGGATAGATCAGAAACAAGAATTCGAGTCTGATTCCCCACCAGTTCAGGACGGATATGCTCATAAGTTTCTGGATGGCGCTGAATCGCCGAAACATGGACACCACCCTTGTGGGCAAATGCAGAGTTACCGACATAAGCCTGATGCTTATTCGGCGTCAGATTGGCCAGTTCATAGAGATAACGGGAGGCACTGCGCAACGTCTCCAGTTTGCCGTCCTTCAGGCACTCATGCCCCATCTTCAACTGCAAGGAGGGGATAATCGAACAAAGATCGGCATTACCACACCGCTCGCCAAACCCGTTGATGGTTCCCTGAACATGAATAGCACCGCAATCGACCGCCATCAGGGAGTTGGCAACAGCACATTCACTATCGTTGTGAGCGTGAATCCCAAGGGGAACCGACACCGCTTTTTTGACCGCAGCCATAATTGCCGGATATTCATGGGGGAGTGTGCCGCCATTGGTGTCACAAAGGACAATACAATCCACCTTGGCATCGGCAGCCGCCTGCAAGGTTTTCAGTGCATACTCAGGATTGGTCTTATAGCCGTCAAAGAAGTGCTCGGCATCGTAAAAGACTTCGCCAACCCGCTCTTTCAGATAGAGCAACGAATCGTTGATGAGGTCGAGATTTTCTTCCAGCGAAATCCGCAGTGCTTCGCGGACATGGAAATCCCAGGTTTTACCAAAAATTGTGACCGCATCAGGTTTTGCCTCAATTAACATCTGGATATTATTGTCATCCGCCGGGGTGATCCGGGCACGGCGAGTTGAACCAAAGGCGGCAATTTTACTGTGAGCAAGAGTTTCATTCTGAATCGCGTGGAAGAAGGTGATATCCTTCGGGTTGGAACCCGGCCAGCCCCCCTCAATATAGTCGATCCCCAGCTCGTCAAGCCGTCGGGCAATCCGCACCTTATCCTCAACCTGAAAAGAGATGTCCTCCGCCTGAGTCCCATCTCGCAACGTCGTGTCATATAAAAGAATTCTAGCCATCAGTTTCCGTCCTCCAACAATATCAGCAGCAGTAAGTTCACAGAATACAATCTTTTATCAGTAAATAGATAAGCGGTCAAAATTATTTTTCAAAGTTCTGGTTATTCCAAATCAGTTGACATACTATAAATAGCATAGTATAAATTTAGTATGTGGGAGATATATGAACATCATTCGCTTGCCAAAAAACTGGCCAAGATGCCGATTGAAATTTTAAAGCGGTATGAAAAATGGAAGGATGTCGTCGCAATCTCTGGGTTCGAAGGACTGAGGCTTATCAAAGGCTTCCACGATGAAGCCCTCAAGGGGCGACGGCAAGGGTTCAGGTCCTCACGTTTAGGAAAACAATATCGGATCATTTACAAAATTGAGAATCAGAAATTCTACATAAAGATTATCGACATCACTCCTCATGACTACAGGAGAAAATGAGATGAACGATTATAAAAAAGCAAAACGAACCGTGACAGTCACAGTGGGAGAATCGGTCAAAATTATCCGAGAATTACAGGAACTCAGCCAAACCGAACTAGCAAAACAAACCGGGATTCCCCAACCCACTATCTCTGCAATCGAAAATGACCGGATCACAATAGGTATCGAAAGAGCCAAAGTTCTTGCCAAAGCTCTCAAATGTCATCCGGCAGTTTTGGTATTCCCGGGATGGGAGATTGACGACCTAACCGCAGCTTAAAAAATCACATCAGGTCGTCCCGATTTAGAGTGCCAATACGTCAAAAGGCTCGGAAGTTTCTCTTCAGTTTATTTGACAAAAACCAGATTCACCGTTACTTTGAGGGAGTATTTTGCGTTTCAAGGAGGGGAAAATGAAACTATCACCGATGAGCCACCGACAGGAACCCGTTTTCCCGTGCGGTGGTTTTGTGTTTTTGGAGATAGCTTACCATCTCCTATCCACA